>Ga0209131_1000029_pt1 | contig 147693 bp, 277 predicted proteins | sample GraSoi_2013_40cm_FD_185826 | JGI IMG/M metagenome (GOLD analysis project Ga0209131, IMG submission 185826) | Grasslands soil microbial communities from the Angelo Coastal Reserve, California, USA - Sample 9_17_2013_40cm (SPAdes) (version 2) | ecosystem: Environmental > Terrestrial > Soil >... | reverse complement strand
CCTTTACCTTGATAAATATATGTGATATATTCTACTTCAATACTAGTATTAATAAATTCATCTTGTAATGACATAATTTTTTCAGCCGTATACCAGTATCCATTATAACAAAAGGATTCATCTGCCTTAATATCTTTCGCCAACCCTTCTGTATTATACCATTTATTGCCAAATAAAACAGGGTCATTATTTTTTAAACGTTTTGCACGTGCTTGACCATCCACCTTGACTATTATCATAGTATAAGCCTCCAATGCTTAATGAAATGATGATTTTATTATAGTATTTTTTTAATTTCAATTGCATTTTCAATTAACTTACTATCAGGAATTATAATATAATCACTTCTCAATACTGCTAGAGAATATTCTCTTAATTTATAAACTATGGTGTTAATTTTTGGAAGATGATACAAAAAATACTCTAATCCATTTTCAATATTATTCCATTCATGCACCCATGAACGTTCGCCCATTGATTCATAAAATCCGATTCTTACAATTTCATCACTATAATATTTTCCGTTTACATCCTGCCAATTTACCACATAAGCAAACTTGTTATTATTATAATTCATTTTCTGATTCCTTATAAAAGTCAACAATTTTTTGTAGGTCATCCACTAATTTTTGGTTAATCACAATTTGCGTACCATGTGCCAATTCGCCAAGTAATTTAACTTCATTCCATGCACCATTGCCACCATATGAGAGAGTGACATTTCTATCATCATGATTTTTTGTTTGGATTGTAACAAATTTTAGGTCAGACATTTTATTATCTCCAATTGTGGGCAGTATAAACCGCCAATATTTAATATTCAGATTAATAAAAGCCGCCAATAGTATTAAATTAGAGGCTTTTATTAATCCCCCCTTATTCATTTATTCGTGACTGATAATTGTGACCTTACCACTTGCCATAATTTCCATATATGGGTCAATTAAATCACTTCTATTAAATTCTTTCAATTGCAAAATTAAAGCTTCATAAAATTTTTGTCTACCATCTGTCATTAAGCGAATTCCCTTAATCTCTTGTACAATATTTGAGGCATACCAGCGTGTTAATTTGTCTCGTTGTGCCAATGTTAATACCTCTTCATATTCATTTAAAAATGATTCTGCTTTTTCGAGTGCGTTATATTCGTGAATACCATCATTGTGAATATGACCATCTGAGTTATCAATATATAAAACCTTCATATCATCATATGTTCCAGCGTGAGGTTTATTCCATTGCCCGTTTTTTGGATTCAACGTGCAAGAAACGACTCGTTGACCTTTATTTTTTTTCGTTTCTATCCATACTTTCATTTGAGTCCTGAGTCTTCCGTATGGATAGGATTCGATAACATAAGCAGAATCAAAACTTGTATGGGTTGGGGGAAGTGGGGTTTTATTTGTCATTTTTTCCTTTTTGGATTATGTTTGAGTGATTATATCATGGGTCAAGGATTATGTCAATTATTCCTTAATGGGAGTTTCCTAATCTATAGCAGAATCAAAATTTAGATATTCCTTGCAGATAGAACATTTTCTCATGTCGCCCGCTTGCATTTTTTTGTGAAGATTGATTCCAACCTCATGAGGCGCATTACATCCACAATTATATTTATAAAATTTTCTGCTTAAATTTTTTAATTCGTAAGTATGGCAACGCGAGGGAGTTAACCCGAGTCTTGTCATAACTTGCGCCCATTCTTTTTTATGGCCGACATTCCTTTTGTAAATTTTATTTGCTACTAAATGCATGACCTCATGGGGAATCGTTCGCTTAATAAAAGCGTCTTCATTTTGAGAGGCAAGAATTAAATTATACTCTATTTTGTTTTGGATAGAATATGCAATGCCAGCGGTAGAATTTTTTAGATTAAAATCAATTTTCAAATCAGATACAAGATTCATATTAAGATTATATATTGTGCAAGCCTCTTCATACCACCTATGAGTCTCTTCAATTATTTTTAGTTGTAATAGATTATTTTTATTTTGTGTTTCATTCATGATTTTATTTTGTCCTCTATTTGGATTCGTTCCCGCCCATTATATGATTCATAATGGAGGGGAGTATCTATTGAATAAGGGAATGATAAAAAATCAATATCACCATGACGTTTAACATATTGTCTAGCAAACGTTAAGGATTCTTTTGCGTCGCTTTTCTTTTTGAATCCGATTAATGTACCATCTATTGTGTCAACAAGATTCCAATAACCTGAAGAGTCTTTTTCATCTTCAATATAAAAACGCCCATTCAATTTCATTGTATGACCTCACTTGTAAAAAACTTTTATACGTGACGTAATTGTATCACATTACAATTAAGAGGTCAAGTGATTTTAAAAATTCATCATCACATAATATAAAATTTGTCAATAGCAAAAACATTTTTTAAGATTTAAAAAAATCACACAATTAAAATTTCGATTTGATACAATTAAGCGTATAGCTATCATTTTTCAAATTTTAAGAATATAATTGTATCATAGTTGTTTTTATTTTGTCAAGATTTATTTTCCGATTCCTACTAAAAAACTGCTTCAATTTTCAAGTGGCATAATGCCTCTAAAAAATCAAAAAGGTATCAGACTATGGAATCGAGGTTGCTTCGCTCTATACCCCTTTATTTTGAGAAAAGCGCATAGTCATAGTTTTAAAATTGCTATCTCTCAGACCTTGACTCTTCGCTTGTTATCTGTATAATAACTGTATACATAACAATATCTTACGAATTGTCCGGTAGACCCGGCGGGCGAATTTGCAAGATTACAATAATATTTTTACCGATTGCCAGAATAGACAAAAGAAAAGAGAGTCTATAATGATAATTGTAGATGTAAAAGCCTTTTTTATGTATTGCAAAATGGCGAACGTGAGAATCAACATTCACGAAAATATCATCACTCTAACAAAAACTTTTGAGGCAAACAATAAAGAGGCTTATATCAAAGCAGAATATGACGTTGACATAATCCGACAACTTCCGACAACTTCAGCCGGGAGTGTATGGGGGACAGACTCAAACAGTGTTGGTGGTTATTCAGCCTTGATACATGGCGAAATGAAATTAAATAAGTCCGGAGTATCTAAAAGATTTTTAAAAGCATTACAAAAATTAATCGCAGAATAAATAAATATAGTTTGTCTATTCTAACAATCGGTAAAAATATATTATTTATTCATTGCCAGAGTAAACAAGCAGAATGGAAAAGTTAAAAATGAATCCCGAAAGATGTATGATGTATAACATTTCGACTCAAACAAAAAATAATGATGGTGAATTTGTTGCGGAAATTGGAGTGGTTAAATTTGGTGAGACTGGTTACTACCCCACTACTTACGGATTGCAATCTCAGGAATGGGTTAAATGGTATAACGAAGAGAGACTCGGAATCAAACCCGAAGAATCTGAAGCAATGACTCTATGTTCTATGTTTAATTCATGGGATAATTACGAGTCAATCAAAGAATCAATGGCAAAACGTTTAAGCAAATAATAATCTATCGCTTGTTTATTCTAACAATGAATGAATAAAAAATTATATAAGTTTTACCAGTGGCAATAACTGGAGATAATAAAATGGTTATAATTAAAAATGGAAGTAAAATAAAATTTACTTCTGATTATTCTGATAACTCAGGCGAAATTTTTATAGTTTCACAATGGGATGAAGAAAAAAATAGAGGGTGGGCGGGTGATAAAAACGGGCGAGGATGGTATTTTCATTCTTTTCAAGTGTTAGTAAAAAATGGTAATAAATGGATACCAGCGGATAACGAATAATAAAAAATATTTATTGCCACTAATAAGACTTATATAGAAAGAATGGAGGTATAAAACCAGTGTTAAGAATTTGCCCCGATTGTAAGCAAAAGTTTTTTACTGATATAAAAACAGATACAATAATCAAGCAAGCAAAAGAATCAAATCCAAAACTAAAAACAATCTGCTTGCAAGATGGACTCAGGCTTATGTTTAAGGAATCAAAACATCCTGAGAAATTCAAATCTAGTTATGAAATAACCGAAGATTGATTCCCGATTGCATGTTCGTTACATGCCATTTATAAAAAGGTAAAAATGTCAACAAAACAAATCTATTATTCTGCAATGGTCAATGCTCTAAAAAACTATCGTAAGAATCATAGTGAATCGAATCGCATTGCATACGTTAACGCATTGCACAATTATCAAGCGGTAAAATAATCCGATGAAAAACAAAAAGGTTATTGTTAAAAATTGGATAACGATTAACTGCTTAAAATCATCGGAAGGTGGTATGAGCAAATCTTATGCCATGCAACTATTGAAAGAGTCCGGGATTCGTTGTCGCTCTGGTTATAGTCCATTAATCGGCCATTATGGAATCGAAGTGGATGAAAGACAATATAAAAAAACAAAAAAGATTTTATAACTTTTTTGAAATAGCCTCCCCGTTCGGGAGGCTATTTTTTTACTAGGTGAAATGGTTATACGCATTCGCATAGAATCTATGGGCGATTTTTTAAGGTTAAAAACCTTGCCAAAATTTTAAAAGTGGTATAATGGAAACAATCTAAAATCTATATTCAAATAAGGATAAAACATAATGAAGCCGGTTAGAACAAAAGATTTTATAAAACAGATTGAATCTCAAGGATACATAGAGCAACCCGGAAATGGTTCGAGTCATCGTATTTTTAAGTGCAATGGCAAGCCAACCTTAAGCGTACCTAATCATGGCGAAGTGTCTCCCGGAGTTATCCGCAACCTTAACAAACTTATGAGCGGGGAAAATAAGCCTGCTTATATGAATCATTAAAAAAGGAATTAAAATGGAAATGAATCAAGTTATGAATCTAATCGGTTATCAATATTTGCATGAGGGAAAATTGCCTCATGAAAATTCTAATTATCTAGCAGATTGTTTTAAGGTTATAACTGAGGTCAATAAAAATCTATTTGCCCAAATTCCTTTTGAAGTTATCTTTACTGAATCAGACGTATACGAATCCGCTAAAATCATGCGAGAGCGTGTTATAGCAGAAAAGAAAATCTATATATACACCGGGTCAACTGGTCATCCATTTTTGAATTATGATGATAACAATATAGGCAGAGCGGTACATGATGTCTATGCTCATTTAGTTTGTGGATGTCCCTTTACTTTTCAAGGTGAATATAATGCATTTTTAACACAAGCAAAATATTATCCTGATTATTTATTCCGAGTTTTATTCGCAGAGATTCCAGCACAAACAGCGGCATATTATCAGAATAAAGATTTTAGTTATACGCAAAGAGCATTTTTCGCCCCTCAGGAATGGGTGGAATTATGCAAGGATTATGTTAAAGATTATTCTAGTAACTCGGTTATGCAACCTTTTACAAATCTATATAATAAAGGATAAAATAAAAAAATGAAAACCGTATTTATATCACTCAAGTTAAAAAATTCAATTCATTATATAATAACTCTCGTGTCAACCTATATAAAAGATGATGAATCATTGTATAGGGTTGCAAAAGAATTAAGGAAAAATATTTGTAACAATCCACGCTCTCACGGTTTAATGAATAATGTAAAGCCCTCAGATATACAATGGGCTGTATATAACCGTATATCTTCAGATGAAGGAATCATTTTTCATCTTTTGGTATCTAGTGAAAATTCAAATTTTGAATCAATTATAAAATGGTAAAAAGGATAAAATAAAAAAATGAATAATTCAACTGATACAATCCAATTTAAAAATTATACATCCTCAGACGATATACAATCCTTGAATCAACCTTTAAGCGGTTGGTGGAACGTAAGAATTCTATCTTATGCATACGGAAAATTTTACTATACTTATTTTCCTATTCAAAAATACAATAACGATGTAAAGGATTATTCGGATTTTAATAATGCTATAAGAAAATATAACGCCTATGGTAAAACATCTGGCTTTATTTATAAAAAATCATCTAATTTGCTTGGTGGTTATTACGTTGACTCTATTGGCAACTCTTACGAATTGATATAACAAAAAAGGATAATAAAAAAAATGGATAATACTTGTTATTGTAAGCAATGTCGGGATGTACGCTATTCAATAGCGGTTATAAACCATTGTGAGAATGGAGGTTTGATTAATCTTGCAAAAGTTTTAAAAAAATATTCTAGTCTTCATCCGATTGCACAAATTTTAATCAAAAAATCTTTTCAATGGACGTTTACAGAAAAATAAAAAAGGATAAAATTAAAATGAATAAAATAAAATGGATTAAGAACATTATTTTTAATGGTGTGCAAACTATTTGGAGTTTTGAGACTATAACCATAACAAAAGATAATCGACACGGGAGCGATAAAAATTTTCCTTATCGGTTGGAAATAAATAATAGATATATGGGCGATTACAGAAAATTATTATCTGCAAAAGAGGACGGGATTATTTTTAAAGACAACTAAAAATAAATTAAATCATAATAAAAAAAATTCGCTTGTATCACAGGCGGATTTTTTATTTAAAGATGGTCAACGCTCGTCAGCCAGTATCAAACTGGTGCAAAATTAGAACAAATTTTCTATTGACAATTGACATGTAAACGGTTAAACTTACGCAGTAAGTTTAACCTAACCGACAAAAGGAATATACATGAACAAATTTTTTACTGCCCTACAGAAAGATGAGAAAGATATAGCTCTCTTGGTTATTGCTATGGGTTTATATCTGTGCTATCAGATGGTTTTTGTTATGAGCATATCTTTCGATGTATACACCGCTTGCTCCCTTGTCAGTGCTTATGTTTTATTCAAGCTTGATGATGAAGTTATAGCTCCATTCTTAATCCGTTTTACTATCACTCAGGCAATCAAAAAGGAATCCAAATAATGAACACAAAACAATTGACCCTCACAGAAAAAGTTTTAAATAACCTTAACAAAAGTAAACAAGCGGTTAACCTCGTAAACGTTTATTACGAGGTCAAGAATATCCAACACCGCGAAAATTTGAATCTGCATTCTGAATATAATATCGCTAAACAAATTGTAAAATCATTGGAGATTAAATAATGAAACAATCTGAATTAAAAACCGTTGTTATCAATAAGCTTGTTGAAACAAAACAAGTTAATATAGATGGTATCATGCAAAATGTAAGACTTGCACGTGATGAAAAATCCATTTATATTCTAGTGCAAACAACCGCTTTTTTATACTTTACTCGTATAAGCGGAGACTCAGCCTATCGCATGGCAAAACAAATAGTTAAACATCTTGAAACATACAATATATAAAAAGGTAAAATAACATGACAACCTATAGAATTCCTTCATGGAACGTAAGCGACTTTGAATCAAAAATGAATCGCTTTACTAATAAGGCTAAAAAATTGAATATACCTTTTGGCTTTACTCTTGAATCAAAAGAGACTGTAAAAGTTATTGACCCTCTTACTGCATGGGATTCATATCGTACAGATTATATTTATTCTGTATATGGTGAATCTCCCACTATAGCAGGCTATACATTTTTAGCAAAGCTTGAAAGAATGGGCAATGATAATTTGATTCATTCTCACAATACCACTTTTGATTTTACGAATTATCGTGAATGCGAATTAATTTGTGAGCATTGCAAAATAAATAGGTCACGAAATTTTTACTACTTGATTCAATCTGAATCAGGTGAAGTTAAAATAGTGGGTGGTAATTGTTTAGCTAATTATATAAACCTTCCCAACGCGGAAGATATAGCTAAATTTTATGGCGGTTCATTCGAGTTAATCAAATCATATTCAGATGAAGAGAATGCAAGCGAAAAATTTAACACTGGTAAAACTCTTTTGAAGATTGAATCCTTTTTACCCTATGCGATTCAATCTATAAACAAGCAAGGTTATAAGAAAAGCGATTCAGATAATCCCACAAAATACGATTCATTAAATCGTTACTTTGTACCAAAAGAAAAATTAACAGACTTTGAAATTGAAGAGGCAAAAAAGATTTTATCCTATGTACAAAACAAATTAAATGAAAAGATGGTTAATGCAAAAAATAATAATATGTTCGGTATAACTGAATACGATATAACTCTATTGAAATTAATTGAATATGGTTATATGAGTGAGAAGCACTCAGGCTATATCGTTTCAATTATTCCCATGTATCATCGTATGGTGGAAAAAGAATTAACAATAAAGAATCAACCTGAATCAAATCATCTTGGAGAGGTAGGCACAAAATTAAATAATATTAATGCTAAGGTCATCCGATATAATCAAATCGAAAATAATTACAATGGAGTAACTCATTTATATACATTCGATTCAGATGGTAGTATCATAACTTACTTTGCCAGTAAATCATTCGATATTGAGGCAGGCGATAACGTTAATATTATTATTGCCACAATAAAGAAATTAGATTCTTTTAATGGTAAAAAACAAACCGTTATAATACGCGGTAAAATTGAAAAGATATAATCATATTCAAAACAAAAAAGGAAAAATATAACATGACAAAATTTAAAACTCCCTCCCTCGATATTGATAAGGAAATGAAGAAGTTATATGGTCACGAATTAAAATTAGAAAACAAAGTAGAGCGAAGAGTTATAGGGAATCTTCTTAACCATATTGTGACCTCAGGCTTTACAATTGACTCGGTATATGACGGTGAAGAGAGTCACACAGTAAAAGATAATAATATAAAATCTACAATGGAAGTTATATTCAATTTGGATGAGTCAAGAATTTATATTAAGAATGGTGAAAAACATTTTCATAATATCTTAATCACTCTAGGCAATGGTGATGCAGAAGATATTATCTCAGACTGGAGTTATAGCGAAAATGACTCAGACGGATTCAATGCATGTATGGAGAAGTTTAATCCTAGTGATTACGAATAAGAATAAATAAATATAATAACATAACAATAATAACACTCTCAGATTATAAGAGAGTGTTATTTTATTTAACATATTTATTATTTATATATTCATATGGTATATGACTAGTGTATGATGAAGCGTGTATGATGTACTGGTATCCTATCGTGTATGATTAGATGGTTATATGATGAATGAATGCATGATGTATAGGTGAATAGGTATAATATCATGATGTGATTATGATGTATATATGTTATATTTTTTTATTATTTTATTGTGTGATATTGTTATTGTATACCTGTTTATATATCCTATTGAATCATAGTTGTATATGATAGCAGGTGATAGAGCTATGGTATCATATTGTTATTATGATGTATTGATTATATTTATTTATGTTATTGTTATATTGATTATGATGTGATGATGATGTATTGTTATTGTGTTATGTACATATCTTTTTGTAAAATAATAATCTTGCAATAGTAGGGAGACAAAGAATCATCATACAAATATTTATAAAATCATACTGGTATATGGTCATGCTCATTGTATGTTATTGCTTATGATTATATGTAATAATCATAAGGTATAGGGGTATTTTACATAATTAAGCATACTGGTATTTGAAAATCGGTCATCAGCACCTTTAAACACACAATTTAATCAACAAAACATTATATACAATAATAATAAAAATAAATAAAAATTAAAAATAATCAACATAAATAATAGTAATAACTATATACAATAATAATAAATATCAATATAAGCTTAAACAAAAAAACCACCTTTTTACGGGTGGTTTGGTTTTAGACATATATAAATCTTTTTTAAAAGGGAAAGGGGTACTTATGACTATGTGCTATATGTCTTTTTTTTTATTTTAGCCAAAATCACTTTTTAAAACTGGCTAAAACCAGATTCACGGGTAATTCGTTGTTTATAAAAGTCTAAAGATATACGAATGCGTGTAGGCATAGATTTATCCCCTAATCCTCATAATCAAAATCTTCATAATTTATTATTTTTTTATTTTGAAGGAAGTTCAAGAATAAATTTCTCATTCGCTCAGAAGGAATATAGAGGGTAATTGGATTATCGTTTCTGATTGCGCTTCTCCATACCCATTGAATCAAATCAGATAGGGCATATAAATCGCTGTCTATTATTATTCCTCTTTTACTAAAGAATGCAATATAAAAAGAATTGGGATACCTGTTAATAAGATAGGCGAGTACATTTCTATCGTTGTAATTATTAGTAGCTCTAGCTGTAATTTCCAAAAAACCGTGAGATGTAGTAAGAGGATTTTTTATTAATTTCTTAAAATCTTTGAATACAGTCCATAATCTTTTATTAGCTTTTGATTTAGATATATTCTTAAAATAATTATAAACATTTAAACTTAATTGTTTATGTAAATGTTCATTGTTTTTATACCAGTTCATGGATAAATCAGTTGTCTTTACTTTTCCATGAATATCACGATAAAAAGAACCTATTCTATTTATTTTGTCATTATCTATTATTGTTATTAGTTTACTAGCTCTTTCTCTGAAATCAATATCATATTGATTATTTATTGTTTCAACCATTTTATATTTATTAGCTTTAGATTCAATGTGATATTTTTTATATTTGATATTAAAATATTGGTAATAGTAATGTTGGAATTGACTCTCAAATAAATAAGTCATAATGTAACATTGTTTGAATATTCCTTCTCCAAATACCTCATAGGGAAATGTCCATAAAAATAATGAATTATTTACAAGATAAATCATATCCCTATCAATAAGAGATTTTAATTTATCATATTTACTACCAATCATTTTATTTTGGTCTATCCATCTAATTGCAAAGTTATCTGTAACTTCTATATACTTTTCATCGAATAACCATTGAACATCTGATTTAGTTATATTTTCTCTTTCTTCCTTTGACATCTTCTTTAGTTCAGGAAAAAGGTCATATTGTTGTACTACTTGAAAACTTTCATCTAAAACCAATATATAATCATTGTTACGCAATAAATTTATTAGTTCGTCTGATATGTTTTGCAAAAGTGCATGAGTAGAAACAATATTTCTTTTTTGTGATACTAATTCAACCAAATGATTCATTTTACTTCCATCACCAGACCATTTTTTGGGTTGTACTAAATGTTTGTTTGGACAAGAAGCTATAATTCTATCTACTTCTAATATATATGGTGTTATATATAATACATTTTTATCGTCTGGTAATTTGCTAATCATATCTATAGCCCAAGATGTTTTTCCTGAACCTGTAGGACTATCTATAACAACAATGTGGGGGATGTTATCCATTTTTAATTTCCTCTATTTTATTATATAAAATATTTTCTATATTATTGAAATCTTTATATCTTATTTCAAGCAATATGATATTATTATTCTTACAGAATTTTCTTTTTATTTTATCATGATTTTTTTGTATTCTTAAATTTTTCTTAGCTTGTTCTATAGTTATTGAATATGTGTATTGTATAGGTTCAAAATGTTGTTTTCCTTGATATTCAATACAGATGTTATATTTTTTTATATAGAAATCAAATGGTAAAACTTTTTTATCTCGACATTCTTTAAATCCATAATATTCATGATAATTTTTTATTTTCCATATTTTTAAATATTTTTTTATCTCTAACTCTCCGAGACTGGAATCACATGTTGGACAACCTCTTTTACCATTATAGAAATTAGTCCAATTCATCAAAAAATTAGATTGACATTCAATATGTTTAAAATTCATTTTTGTTTTATTATTTTTATATTTTTTAGAAAGCAATTGATAACCCCGATTGAAAGATTCTTTTTGACAAAATTCAATGCTCAATTTAATTTTACCAGAACATTTTGGACAACCTTTTTCTGATTGAAAATTACTCCACCCTTTTAAAAATTTAAATCCACAATCAATGTGAACGAACTCCATTTTTGTTTTATTGTTGATATAAATATTGTTCAATAATTTAAATCCTCTATTGAAAGCTATTTTTTTACAATCTTCTATTTTTAATCTTTTTTTAAATCCAACTGATTTGCGTTGACAATTCGGACATCTATCTCCAGAATTAAAATTATTCCATTTCATCGAAAATATATACTTACATTTTACATGTTGAAAATTCATTTTCGTATGAGCATTCAAATAAATATTTTCTAACAATATATATTCTTTTTCTTTAGATTTTTTCTTACAGTATTCTATTGTTAATTTTTTTGTCATTTCACTCCTCTCATTAATCCCTTTTTTTATTTATATGATAATGTTTAAGATTATAGAGAAATGGAAAGGGACATTTATCAGAAACAATTTAGTTGCAACCAAATTGAACCTATCTCTATAATTTTAAACAAATTTATTCTACCACATTTCCTATATTCTGTCAATATGTAGCCCTTGACATTTTTAAGGTTTTATGGTAGAATATTTGAATAAAAATATGAGGATTTATCTATGAGAATTCGTGTAGTCAGTAGGGCGTATATTTACATAAATAACGATAAGGTAAATAGTTTTTATCCTGCTTGTGGATATAGCAGGGATTTATATAGATATGGTGATATTATCATAAAAATGGATTGGGATGAATGTGGTCAATCTTATCAAGAAATACAATTGTGGAATATGATGAAAGATGAAGAAAAAAAATATTTTGTTGAACCTCTGGATTATGGTTATATATTAGAAGATAATAAAAAAATATATTGGGTTTCACAACGCATGATTGCTACAAGACATATAAGTAAAAAAGATGTTTTATATCACAAAGATTATAAACAAGTAAGAAATATTGAAAGAAAGTATTCTCTATGTGATTGTGCTTATAATGATGATAATTTTGGTTTGGATATAAACAATAATATAAAAATTTGGGATTACGGTGTCTAGGAGAATAAATGGAAGAATTTGATACATCTAAAATAAGTAAAAACTATAATTCTATAGGAACAATGTTTGATGATATGGAAGCAGAATGGAAAAAAGACCATCCTGTTCATTATTGGTTTGATGAAATTACAAGAGATTGGTGGTGGCCTTTTCCATGCGCTCATCATGTTATCTATTCTGCACCTCAATTGATTATATCACGAATTATATCAGATTCTTATTATGAAGTCAAGTTTGCTTGGCAGAGAGTTTTTAGAGGATGGGATGATAGAGTTATATGGGGAATTGATTATTGGTTAGCAAATATTATGTTGGAAGTTTTACCGGAATATAAAAAATCAGGTCATGGAATTCCACAACTTTGTTTTCCAAAAGATTATATGCTTAATTCTCCATATAATGATGAAGATAAGAAGATTGAAAAAGATGCAATCAAATTATGGAATCAAGAATTAGACATAATGATTGATGGATTTAAAGCACGTAAACAAATGGATGAATTACATGGTTGGAAGACTATTGAAGAACATAGACAACTTGATAAAAGATTACAAAAAGGTTTACAAAAATTTTCAGAATATTATTTAGATTTATGGGATTAAAATATGAGAATTATTATATCTGGTTCTAGGGAGTTTGAAAATTATCATATTTTCAAAACAAATGTATTGAATATATTTTCAGAGATACAATATAAAAAAGAAATCAATCCAAATGATTTTGAAATAATTCACGGTGGTGCATATGGAACAGATAAATTGGGGAATAAGTTCGCCGATGAATACCAGTTGAAGAAAAAAATATTTGAAGCTGATTGGCATAATTTTGAACCTCCCGTATTTGTAAAGCATAATGATTTTTTTGGAGATTATAATGCTCTTGCCGGAAGAAATAGGAATATGAAAATGTTCGACTATGCAAGATTTGATAATCCAATTTTAATTGCTTTTTGGCAAAACAATTCAAAAGGAACTAAAGATATGATTGATATAGCAAAAAGAGGAAGTGTTCCTTTGTTTGTTCACATTATAAAAATGGGAATGGTTGATAAGATTATAAAAAACAATATGGATAAATTATGAAAAAACCAAAGATTATTGTTGATGATTTTAATAATGTATTTATAAATGGCAAAAAAGCAAAACACATGTCTCATACGGGAGGCATTCAATCAGGAAGACATTGTTATACAGACGGAAAGATAATTGTAAAATTGAATGATGAAGGCAATCAATCACGACAAGAAATTCGATTATATAAAAAAATAAATAAAAAAGATAAAAAATATTTTGGTGTTATTGTTAATTATGATAGTAGTAAAAATGGGTGGGTTGCTGTTATCAAGGAAGAACTTAAACGTGGAAGAAGAACCGATAGAGAACGAGAGATAATAATTGAAATGATGCTAAAATATAATTTGAATGATTTATGGATTCCTACTCCTGTTAATTGGGGAGTAAGAAAATCTGATAACTGTCCCTTTATTTATGACTTTGCAAGGTAGGAGGTTTTAATATGAATGAATATTATGTTGATGAAATAGATGATGATTTTGATGAAGAAGATGAAGATTTAATTGGCTATGAAGATTGGAATAATTTAAATTACAAAGAAGATAAAAATGGAAATGTGATTTGGAATGAAATGAGTTATAATAAAATGAAAGACAAGAGAAAATTTGTTGACGAAGAAGTTGATGAATAAAGATAATGAAAAAACTTCAACAGTTTTCCATCATGAAATTTACATCAGAGCGTTTGAAAAATTCAAACTATACAATACAAATTTCATATGAAGAAGCGTTGAAAAATAATGAAATTATTTCACTGGCTGATTCAGAACTATTGAGAACTTATCGAAGAATAAACGATATAGAATTTTCACAATATCATATTGATGAATTGTTGCAAGAAAAAAGAACATTAAAAAAAGAAAAAGATTCTAAAATAAATAGAAATAGAATCTTTGAAATAAATAAAGAATTAGAAGATATATTATTTGTTCCTGATATTATATCTATTCATTTTAATAATGTGGCACATTACAAACAAATAATTAAACAAGGATTATTTATAAATAATAAGAAGTATATTCGTCTACTTACGGGGGCTGGACATGCGAGGCGTAACACATCTATTTTCGCAGAAGAGTCTATTTGTAAAAAATTAATAAACATATTTGACAATGGAAGAAATAAAGATATTGAATTAAATATTAATAAGTTTAATTCATATTTTGCTTTATATGCCAGTGCAACACATAAAGTTACAGCACCTAGATTTGTTGTAGTTCCAGATTATGAAATAACAAAAAATAGAAATGTTGATTTTGTTTATGAAGATGAAAACAAAATAGACCATGTTGAAAAAAGGAATATTCCGATTGTTCAAAATATATTTGATGGGCAGGGAATTATATCATTAGAATTTTCCAAGATATGGTCAAGTGAAATGGAATTAGATTATATTCCAAATTCTTTTTGTATTCGAGGTTCATTTTTAAAGGGTCAATGTGTATCTTTTGATATTCATGGATTTGCAAAAGAATATAATGTGGAAAATATAATTGATGTATGGGGTAATTTACATAATGTGAACGATATAGATTGCATACTTACAGCTTCTCAATTTAAGCTATGGAGTTCTTATTCTAATTTAGAAAACTATAAAACAAATTGTGAATCAAATAATCTTTCTTGGGGAATCTCTCGTCAAACCCCAAAAGAAGAAAAGAAAAATTTCTGGTCATCTTATCAATATATTCAAGTTTTAGATATTGATAATAAAGATATTGAATATTTGTGCAATGACACTATTCAATACTTTAAAGAAATAAGTTTCGAGTCTCCAGAAAAATCACTTCTTTATTTAATGGGAACATCTATAGAAAAATTTGATGAAACTCAATGGAAATCAATTGATAATAATTATATAAAAGCATTACTTATAAATAAAAATTCATCAAAAGATTATTTTATTAAACAATATATTTCTAGAACACTAAATAAGAAAATAAGAGAATCATATACTGGTGGATTACTGATAAATGGTAATTATCAAGTTTGTATTAGTGACCCATTTGCTTTATGTCAACATGCTTTTAATTTACCAGTAAAAGGATTGTTAGAAGAACATGAACACTATTCTTCTTATTGGATAGAACAAAATATTTTCAAAGTTGCATCGGGCAGAAGTCCTCTTACTTGGAAAAGTGAAATGAATACTCTCAATCTAATTAGAAATAATGAAATTGATAAATGGTATGGTCATTTGAAAAGCGGTATTGTTTTCAATATTCATGGTATTGACATGATGCTTTATGGTGATGGAGATGAACAACACTGTCTCCTTATACAGTAATGTATAATAAAAAATTTGGTTAACTTATAAATATAAGGTGTGGTAGAAATACTGCTAACGGTGGAATACTAAAATTGATTTTAAATATTGGCAGATAGGATATGGGTTTGAATAAACATTATGTTTATGCTTGGTTCAATAAAGAAACAGATAATGTTTTTTACATAGGAAAAGGTTCTGGAAGAAGAGCAAAAAGATTAAATAGAAGAAATATATATTTTATGAGATATTATAATAAATATGATTGTGATTATAAAATCCTAGAAGATAATTTGGATGAAGATGTTGCTTATGAAAGAGAAATCTATTATATTGAAAAATATAAAGAAATAAATCAAGCACAATGCAATATTTCTCCGGGTGGAAAATTTTTTCCAGTTTTAAGAGGTGAAAATAATCCAATGTACGGAGTATCTCCAAAAGAAAGAATGACTCCAGAAATATATGAACAATGGTTGAAAAATAGAAGTGTTTCTGTTACTGGTGATAAAAATTCTCAATTTGGTGTCTCACCAAAAGAAAGAATGAGCGAAGAAAAATACAATCAATGGGTTGAGAATCATAGAAACATAACTTATGAAAATAATCCTAAGGCAAAACCAGTAGATATGATAAAAGATAATATAATTATTGAGACATTTTTAACTGTAAAACATTGTGCTGAATTTTTGATTGAGAAAAAAATTGTGAGAGCTAAAAAGGTTAAAAGTGTTCAAAATAGACTATCAACAATGATAAATAATAAAGTTTTATATAGAGGGTTTTTATTTTCTTTTGCCAATAAAGAGAATAAAAATAAAATAAATCAATAAAGTAAATACCGTGTGAAGCTATGAAAATAGAACATGTAACGACTAGGTGAAAACCGTACTTTGAATGTGAAACTCATTCTTAGGAAATGCCAAATATCCAATTTTGAATTGGATAAAGATATAGTCTATTCCCCTTAAAAATATCGGGAAACCGAGGGTATAAAAGTTTGATTTCGATATTTTATTCACAACAGATAATGATGTTTTTATTCAAGGCACATCCAATGGATTGCCAATATCATATGAAAAAAAATCTGCACCAAAAGGAATTATAGAAAATAATAATCTGGCTTTATCAGACATCAATTCTTTTGGCTCAAAGATTGGACTTATAACAAATCAATCCACAACATTATATTCAATGCTTTCATTATTTGAAAAAGATTCTATTGAATATAAAATGATTATGGAAAGATTAAAAATATGTCGTAAACTACAAGGTAATGAAATAGATAAACAAAAAGGAATCATTACCAAGAAAATACCGGAATGGGGGAGATGGATTAAGTTGAAATCTTCCATGACATTACAAGAGATAGAACAGATAAATATTCAAAATAAAATTATTATTGATAAACGTCCTCTTTGGATGACCTATCTTTACCCTCACAAGATGAATGAATATAAAAAATATAATAAAATTTATGAAAATTATTGTCAATCTAAATTTGGATATGGATTAGATGTTTTATTATCTAAAAAAAGACATAAAAAAGAACAAGAAATATATGAAAAATATGTTAAATATATTCCATTTTTAATTAATTCAAATGGAATTATGGATAAAGTTTATAAATATATTTCAAATCAGATAAAAGAATATAAAATTTCATTGAAAAAAGATTTTAATTTTGATTTTAATATATATATTGATAAAAACATTTCATTAAATAAAATAAAACTGGAAAAAATGGAAGAATTATATAAAGAATATAAATCCTTTAAAAGAAAAACTTATGAAACCAGCGATTATGAAAACTTTGAACAAATGGCGGCGGCAATAAAAAATAAAGCCTTGTTTAATATATCCTCTAATATAAATGAACTAGCAAATCTTGCTGTTCGAGTTTGTTATCAAAACAATTCTCAAAGTGAAATGTGTTGGAGCCTGTTCGGGGAGGGCATTATAAATAATATGCTCTCAAATTCCAATAGAAAAATAATTGTTCCAATTTTAGACCATATGGGAAAAATAAATTTTCTCAATAAAAATTACTCAGAAAAGGAATTTAGAATAAATGACTTACAAACTTTTGAACATGGACAATATGAAGTTCAATAGAGACAGTAAAACAGTTGATATTATCTTTGCTGATTATATATATGAAAACCTTGATTTTAATTGGGTAGACCATTATTATGACATGTTAAAAGATGGCGGAATATTTATTGCCATGACTGATTTTCATAGTCAACATAGATTCAGGGTTTATATGGAAGATGAAATCAATGGCGCAACATTTTTAAATCATCTTGTATGGAAAAACGAATGGGGGCGTTCTCCATCTAATAAATTTCATCAATGCTATGATGACATACTCATTTATTGTAAAGGTTCAAATTATAAATTTTATCCTGACAGGATTCAAGTCCCAAAAGCAACCACAGGTTCTAAGAGATTGAATCCCTCGGGAAGAATAACAAAAAAAGCAACAGCTTGGATAGACGATATTTGTTTAACCACTGTTGCCAAAGAACGCATATCTAATCCTGAAACCGGAAAACTTGTAGAATGGCAAAAACCTTTAAAACTTATGGATAGAATTTTACTTCCATATACCGATGAAGGTGATTTAATAGTTGACCCATTTGTTGGTTCAGGTACAACAATTTCTTGGGGATTAAAAAATAATAGAAATGTTATTGGTATTGAATATGATAAAATAAAATATAAGATAGCAAAAAGGAGAATTGATTCCATTGCCAAAGAGACTCCCGATACTGGACGAAATAAGTAAATCTAACCAGATAATTAAATATGGCTTTACTGGTCATGTAATAAACAATTATGAATTAGGTTTGTTGAGTAAATATTTTCATATGCAAGGTCATAAAGATAAGACTATTTACAATATGATAATTGATTTTTGTAAGAATGAGGATGAATATTTCAATCCTGTTATTTATCAAAACATGATAAATAAATCCATAAGAAAATCAAAAATGTATAAATTAAAATCGGGAACAATGAATATACCAGTTTATGTTTCTGAAATAGAAAAAATAAAAAAATTACCTCATAAATTATATCGAATTCTTTTTACCATGATAGTTTTGGCTAGACTTCAAAAATTTTCTACGGCTAGAATAAAAGAAATAAAAAGAAAAAGTCATGCTTATTATTTAAATATGGATTTCAATTTTGTATTATATTTTGCTGGATTTTCTCATCCTACAGAAAAAGAATCTAATAGAATAAAATATGAATTAGATGGTATTAGAGGGTTTATCGAAACAAATCTTTTTAGTGATAAAAGTTTTAAACTGAATTTTGCCGATGATAAAGGAAAACATTTTATGGTGATTACAGATATAAACAATATAACTTCTTTTATACAATATTTTTGTGTAGAATGTGGAAAAGAAATAGTAAAATCTAAAAAACATGATTTTTGTATAGAATGTTATAAAACATATTTAAATAAAATTAAACTCGAATCTAAAAAAAGACTTGTGAAAAATGGCGAAAGTTAAGTACCCCATTATATATTGGTAGGAGAAGAGTAAAAAATGACTAAAAATACAAATTTTATTGACCGTGACCAATTTATACAAATGCTTGCCGAACGAGGAAGCTTTACAGTCAATGATGCAAAAATATTTCTGAAAACATTTGAAGACATATTTGCCGAATCAATTGAAAACGGAATTGATATAGATATTAGAGGCTTAATGCATCTTTATATACAAATTTTACCAGCTAGAAAAGGTGTAAATGCAAGAGAAAGTCGTTTACAAGGAAAAACAATTTACCAAGATTTTCCTGCCGGTAAACGTGCAGTAGTACAATTGGGTCAAAATTTACGTGACCTTTTGAGAAGTCCAGAAAAAAGAAAAATTAAAAGTAAAGCAAATGATATTGCGATTTCAGAAATGGAGAATAAATAATGTTACATCCAAAATTAGAATCAGATTTAGCTCAAACTTTAGAAACATGGTGTGAAGCAAATTTTGGCGAAGAATCATGGCCTCAAGGATTCATGTCTGACAATATCCCTTTACTTATGGCAAAAGCCGGAATGGTTATTTTAGAAACACTTGCTCTTACAAGTGAAACAGCCGAAGCAGAATTCGACCATAGAATGTATCATATGCTTAATGATGAAAACGAAGAATCTGAAAGTATAGAAGAAGTTTCAGAACAAACTACAGAAATAAAACCTTGATAAAATTGGTTTTTTATTAATATTAAGGAGATTTAAAAATGAATAAAGATGTACAAATATCTAAAATAACAATAAAGATAGGAAATAAAGAAGCTGAATTGACGGTTGAACAAGCAATAGAATTACAAGAAGCTTTGACTAATCTGTTGGGCATTCAACCAGAAAAAGAAACTATTTATGTTGATAGACCATATGTTTATCCAACATATCCAACATATCCAACATATCCAACATATCCTTATGATTGGCAAAAATGGGAGCATGTAAAAATTTATCCTGATATAACATGGACTTATACATCGGGAAATGCTGGTGGTCTTGTACCGAGAAATTATACAATAATGGTTTCATAATAATGTTTTAAAAAATAGGAGGAAAAATGAATATAACTTTAATTGGATTTTTGCAATTTCTTGCTTTCGGTGGTGGAAGTGTGGCCGTTGTATCTTTTTTAGTCGAAAGATGGAACTGGTTTCAAACAAAATATAATTCAGCCCAAAAACAATTTTTATCGTTCTTGGGAAGTGCCGCAATTGGTGTTGGAGCATATTTGATATTGACATATGCAACTGATGCTTTTATGACAATTGCAACACCTATATTTATGATTATTAGTTCAATTTTTGGTGTTTACTATTTGGGACAATTATTTCATCAACAAGATAAACTTGATAAATAATATCCCTTGACAAAAATAACATAATGTGGTAGAATTTAGAGAATATAAATGGGTCTAGAAATAGACCTAAATGCGGGTATGGTATATTGATTGTGCCTCAGTTTTCCAAACTGATGATAAGGGTTTGATTCCCTTTACCTGCTCTATCCGGTTATGGTCTAAAGGTCATGACGGCAGGTTTTCACCCTGCAAATTAGGATTCGAGTTCCTATAACTGGACTTGTAAGAAAAAAAATAAATATCAGTGTGTAGCTCAGTTCGGTAGAGCAAGCCGTTTGGGGCGGCGAGGTTCGCAGGTTCAAATCCTGCTACACTGACTGTAATAAATAAATTTTGGCGTGTCATCTAATAGGCAAGATGCGATACTGTTAATATCGTCATATGGGTTCAAGTCCTGTCGTGCCAGCTAAATGTGGGAAATGTAATTAGGGGGATATGTATTTTTATAACATATCCAAATTAGGAGATAAAATTGATTACCTGCAAAGAATGTAGTTCAGAAAATATTCAACAAAGAGGATTTAATAAATCCAGAACAAAAAAAAGAATAGAATGTCAAGATTGTGGTACATGGGATTCCATTCCTGTAGAATTTTTTGAAGTAAATGCAAAAACTGATACTTTTAAAATTGGCGTGATGGATATAGAAAATTTACCGGCTAAATTTTATTCATGGGGAATGAGAGAACAATATCTAGGTGGAGAACAAATGATAGAAGATTTATGTCTTCTTAGTTGGGCTGGAAAATATTTGAATTCAAATAAAATATATTCAGATATTCTGACATCAGAAGAAGCCATAAATAGAAATCCAGAAAGAATTTCTTTATCTGCATTTGAATTTGTTAATTCATGTGATATAATAATTGGACATAATTTTCTTAATTATGATGGAAAAACTTTAAATAATTATTTTTTGATGTATGCAAAACCAGTAAAATATTTGACCATAGATACTTTACAAGTAGCTAGAAATAATTTCAGATTTACTTCAAATAAATTAACTGAAATAAATAAAAAATTAGGTATTAGAAATAAAATTGATAATGATGGTTTTCCTTTATGGATAGCCTGTTCTAATGGGGATGACAAGTCCCTGAATACGATGCTTTCTTATAATGTGGGTGATGTTATAGCTACAGAAACTTTGTATTACAAACTTAGGGGATTCATTCCAAATCACCCAAATCTTGCCAGACACAATAATTTGGAAACAAAACAATGTCCTAATTGTTTGGGAACAGAATTTACAAATGAAGGAAAATATCCTTCAGGTCAAGGAATGTATGAATCTTTGAGATGTGATAAATGCGGTTCTTTACATAGATATGGAAAAAATATTTTGTCTAAATTTAAAAAAGAAAATTTATTAAAAAATTAAATAAATTTTTCTATATTTATTAAGAATTTATTTTTTATTGTTTCTATTTATTATAAATATGGGGGAAATTAAATATATTTGTTAGAGAGGACTCTTTATAGAGTCCTTTTTAACCTCTTGACAAAATCATGTTTATATGATAACATGTTTTTACGATGCGAGATGGTGTAGTGGTAACACAGGAGGCCCATAACCTCTTGCCGCAAGTTCGATTCTTGCTCGCGCAACTAAAAGATAGATAGATTGGAAGTCATGAACCAATCGAAAAGCCGAATCCCCGGCTTCTTTCTTTTTAATTATATTTGTGGGATTATGGGAAAATAAAAAATGAAAAGTTCAGGAAGATATAAATCAAAAGCAAGCAGAAAAAGAGCAAATGATAAATTAAAAATTGGAAGAAATTTAACAATTGAAAATGGATTAAAAGCAAAAAATAAATACGAAAATAATCCAAAATTATGTTTAGAATGCAATAAACCAATTGATTATGAAAAAAGAGTTAATACTTATTGTTCTCAAAGTTGTGGAGCAAGTTATTCTAATAAAAACATAAAAATTTATATTCAAAGAAGAAAAGATTCTTTTTGTATAAATTGTGGTAAAAAAATAAATGGAAGAAGTGATAGAAAATATTGTAATACAAAATGTCAAGCTGAAAAAAATCAAAAAGATAGTTTTTTAAAAAATTTACCTAGATATAATGCTGGAGAAATGAACGACGAAGAAGCAAGAAGATTTTTTAGAAAAATAAATATTGATAAAAAATGTTCAATTTGCGAATTAGAAAATTGGAATGATGTTGAAATTCCCGTTGTTGTTGACCATATAGACGGAAATCATAATAATAATTTTCCAAATAATCTTAGATATGTTTGCAATAATTGTGATGCTCTTCTTCCAACTTTTAAAGCAAAAAATAAAGGAAATGGAAGAACTAATAGAAAAAAATAATTTTTTCTTTTGCTACCATAATTTAACTGGTAAAATGCCTAACTTGTAATTAGGTCTTGTGGATTCAATTTCTGCTGGTAGCTCTATATTGAAAGACTCTTTATAGAGTCTTTTTTGTTTTAAACTGAAATAGTTCGGAGGTCATATAAAATGGCAAGACTAAAAAGCAAAAGACTTATAACTGAAGTTGATGGAGTCTATTGCCGCAAGTGTATGAAAATCAAAAAATCAACAGAATTTTATTCTGCTGTCAATTTAGATATAGATTCAAATAATTTTATGTCTATCTGTAAACTTTGTATTTCAGAAATATTTGAAGGTTGTTTAAAAAATAGTTATATGGATTTAAAAGAAGCAATCCATAAAACATGTCAAATTGTTGATGTTGCATATATGGAATCTGTTATAGATTCTTTAGAGTTACATATGGAAACATTGGGTGATAAAGTATTGAGTAAAAATTTATTTTCATTATATAAATCACATTTAGGAAAACAATTAAAATTAAATCCTTCATTATCAGGAAAATATGAATATAATGGATTTACTAAAAATATTAATAACGATGAAATTTCTAATGAATCTGAAGATTTTCAAGAATATTTAAATGATTTTTGGGGCGAAGGTTTAAGTTTTGAAGATTATGAATATTTAGAAAAAGAATTAGCAAGATGGAAAGAAGATAATTCAATTGGTGGAAATTCAGATATTGTTATGATTAGGGAGATATGTTTTACCCAATTAGCAATTAGAAATAAGAGAGTTCAAAATTTAGATGTTTCTAAATTACAAAAACAATTGCAAGAGATTTTGAAAACAGCGGCATTAGACCCTGCCAAACAAAATGTTGCATCTTCTGGAAAAAATCAAGAAGCATTCGGAGTTTGGATAAAAGATATTGAACAAAAAGAACCAGCCGAATGGTGGAATGAAAATAGAGAATTATTTAAAGACGTTGACAATATAAATGAATATTTTGAAAATTTTATTGTTAGACCTATAAAAAATTTTATTACTCGTTCAAGAGATTTTGTTATAAAATCAGGCGAAAATAATGAAACAGAAATTGAATTAAATGATTCTGAAAATGAAAGCGAAAAATAATTATGGTGGGAAAAATAAAAAATTATTCTCAAGAATATTTTAAAAATACAAGAAGTAAAAACTTATTTCAAAAACCAAGAGTTATGAAAAAAGAAAAAGAATTAACACAAGAAAGAAAAGATAGATTAAAATCTTGGGTTACTTTTTATAGACTCAATACTCATCGTTTTGTAGAACATTATTTTGGTGTAAAATTATATCCATTTCAAATTGTCTGGATATGGGCAATGGGAATAAAAGATAAATTTTTTACTGTTGCATCAAGAAGTATTGGAAAAAGTTGGTTAATTGGACTTTATGCGATAGTTCGTTGTGTACTATATCCCGGAAGCACAGTTGTTATTGTTTCTTCCACTATGGCACAAGCTGGTATTATTATAGGCGAAAAAATACAAAGTTTAAATAATAATTATCCAAATATAGCAAGAGAAATTTTAAGTATTACATCTGGACAAAATAAACATGAAGTAATATTTCATAATGGAAGTAATATTGTAGTTGTGGCAAGTAAAGAAAGTGCGAGGGGTCACAGAGCAACATTTATTATAGTAGAAGAAAGTAGATTGGTAGATAAGGATATTTTAGATAGTATCATCAAACCATTTGCTTATGTTAGACCAACACCATATAATCAAAATATTGAATATCATATTATTCCTCCCGAAGAAGCAAAAGAAATGCACATTACATCTGCACACTTTGTTTCTGGATGGTGGTATAAAGAAGCATTGATTACAATAAAACAAATGTTATCTGGAAAAGATTCTGGTTTTTTTGTCACAGATTATTTAACTGCTATTCATCACAGAATAAAAACAGTAAAACAGGTTGAAAATGATAAAGAAACAATGGAAGAAATTCCATTTCAATTAGAATATCTTAATATACCTGCTGGTGAAGCTGGAGATGCTTATTTTAAAATGTCAATGTTTGCAAAAAATAGAGATATAAAGAAAGCATTTTATCCTCAAAGAAAAGATGAATATAATAAGAAAGAAAATCCATTTGACATCCAAAGAATTGAAGGAGAAATCCGTTTAATATCTTGTGATGTTGCTACTCGTGCGGGAAGAAGTAATGACTTAACAATTATTTCTTGCATTAGACTTTTACCAACGAGTGTTGGGTATCACAGAGAATTATATTATATGGAAAGTCATTCTGGAAAAAATACTGTTTTTCAAACATTGAGATTGAAACAAATTTATTTTGATTTTAATGCTGATTATATTGTGCTTGATATAGCAAACGCTGGTATAAGTATTTTTGACCAATTAGGCAATATAACAAAAGATGATGAAAGAAATATTGAATACGAAGCAATGACAGTTATGAAACATATTGGAATTTCTGATGATGTTTATGAAGAATTATCAAGACGTACTTTGGCTATTAATGCTAAAGAAAATATATTTCCAATTTCTGCATCTGCAAAATTAAATTCTGAAATTGCTGTGGCATTTAGAGATAAATTAAAGAAAAAAATGTTTTCATTTTTAGTTGAAGAAACAGTTGCAGATGGATATTTAATGAAAACTTATAAAAAAATAATAGATAATGATGATATAACTATAAAAGCATTCTTTCTTCATCCATATATTCAAACAAGTTTGTTTATTAATGAGTGTGTCAATCTTTCTATGAAATTAGAAGCAGGATACATTAAATTAAAAGAACCTGATGGAGCAAGAAAAGACCGTTATACTTGTGTTTCATATGCAAATTATTTCGTTGGATTTTTAGATAACGATTTATTAAAAGAAACCGGAAATACTGATGAAGAATTTCTCAATAGTATTATGGTAGTTTAACAGAGAGGAGAAAAATGGCAAGAACAAAATCAAAAAAAATAACTAGAAAATCATCATCAAAAAAATCAACAGATATTATAAAAGTTAAGAATGATGATATTTTATTGTCAGAAAAAGAAGTTTGGGATGTTTTACAATTTGCATCAAGTTTATATGGAAATGTTTATACCCCTCAATTAGTTAATCAACAATTGCAAGCTGTTTCAATGTCACCACAAATGGCAACAGCCGATAAAATAGATGCGGCATTATTAAATCCAAAAGAACATGAAGAACAATTAGTTGGATATTCTGAATTTTTTGAATTAACATCAATGGTATATAAAAGAGTTTTATATTATCTTTCTGGAATGTTAAGTTTTGATTTAACTTATGTTCCTATTGGAGATGATGTTGATTTTGAAGATGCAAAATTTTTAAAACAATATAAAAAAGATGTCAAAATAGTAAACAATTTCTTAGATAAATTTGATATTAAAAAAGAATTTGGAACAGCAATTAGACAAATGCTTAGACAAGAAGCATTTTTCTCGGTATTGAGAGATGAAGGTGATAGATATACGCTTCAAGAATTAAATCATCAATATTGTTTAATTACTGGTAGATGGGATTATGGATTGCTTTTTGATTTTGATATATTATATTTTATTCAACCCGGTGTTGATATAAATATGTTTCCTAGAATTTTTAAATCTCTTTATAATAGAGTTTATGGAGAAAATGAATCTTATAAAAAGTATAATCCATCAAATCCAGTTGATAGAAGAACTGGTTCATGGGTTTTATGGACTCAAACAAGTCCTAAAGATGGTTTTTGGTGTTTCAAATTTAATCCTGAATTAGCAACAAGAATTCCTTTTCTTGCTCCTATGTTTTCAGATGTAGTTTTACAACCAGTTATTCGTAAACTACAAACAAATGCTTATATTGCAAGTGCAAGTAAATTAGTTTTAGGAAAAATCCCAATGCTAAATAAAGATGTTAAAGGTGGAGTTGTTAAAGATAGTGTTGCTGTTAGTCCTGATTTGCTAGGAAAGTTTCTTGCTTTATTAAAATCGGGCTTATCAGAAGCTATTAAAGTAGGTGCGGCTCCTCTTGAAGATATGAAAGCAATTGATTTTCCATTAGGAACTCCATTTTATGAAGAATTTTTGAAAACAACTACTGCTTCATCTGGTGTAAATTCTAGATTAATATTTACTTTAGATAAAAATAATGCTGTTGAATCTCAATTATCAATAAACGTTGATGAATATTTGATGGAACATATTTATCCTTATTTTTCTGATTTCTTGGAATATCAAATCAATAAAAAAACAAAAACAAAATTTAAATTTTTTCTTGAAGGTACAAATTTCTTTACCAATAGAGAAGAAAGATTAAATATGCAAAAAGATATGATGTCATATGGTATAGTAAATATGCAAAAAATAGCGGCCGCATTGGGTCAATTACCTCATCATTTTGAACGTCAATTGGCGATGACTAAAATAAATAATTTTGTAGATGGATTAACTCCAATTATTATGGGGGCGCAAATGCCAGCCGATAGTGGAGGAGATAGTTCAACAACTAAAACAAAAGGTCGTCCAACAAAACCAACATCTAAATTAACTGATAGCGGTTCTCAAACAAGAGAAGATGGCGGAAACGCTGGAAAATAGGAGGCAATAAAATATGACATTAAAATTAATTTCAAAGAATAATGTTCCCACATATATAGCTGAAACATCGGATATTGATAATGACACAATCGTTGGAGCAAGTATAATTGGTGGAACAATATTCATGATAGACGATGGAACTTGGAGAATAATTGCAGAGGATTTAACTCTGTCTGTTTATGGTCTTCCTGTTTCTGTTAGTACCGGAACTATAACAATAGGACAAGTGGAAATTGCAAACGGAGGAGATGCGACTCAGGGGGCGGTTGCCGATTCTGCTGTTATTACCGATACAAGCGGTACAATAAGTGGAAAATTAAGAGGTTTGGTGAAATGGGCTTTTGAAAGAATGCCAACATCATTGGGTCAAAAAACATCCGCCGCAAGTTTTCCAGTTGTTTTACCTAGTAATCAAGTAGTTTCAGTTAGCGGAAGTTTTAGCAATGCATCATTAGAAGTTTCTCCTGTTGCTCAATTATCAACAAATAGTTATGCTGATGTTGTTGGTTCAGGAATAGATGCATTAAATTATTCTGTTATGGCTTATACTATTCAAAATACAGATATTGCAAATTCTATTACTTGGCAAGTTGTAGCGGCAAATGATACTGATTTTAGTGATGCTATTATTGTTGGTTCACCAATTACTGTTTCTGCATTAGCAACAAGTAGTTATGTTGCTTCACCAGCACCTTACAGATACTATAAAGTGCAAATAAAAGGTACGGTTGCTTTAACTGCTGGAACTGGTTTTGTTCATGGAATAGCAAAAGGTTAATGAAACATGTCTTTTATCAATAAAATAAAGGAGGCAAAATAATGTGACTGACTTAAAACAAAATTCTGGAAAACTTGATTTAACAATGCAATTAGGAGATGATTTATCTTTTGATGCAGATTTTGGTATTGATTTAACAAATTATGATTTTACAGCAAACATTATTCCTTCTGGAACAGCTTTGACAATAATACCTATTGTTATAACTGAAACCGATTTATCTATTGGTAAATTACATTTTTTTATTTCAAAAGATTCTATTGAATCTCTTCCTATTGCATCAGAAAAATATAAATGGGAATTTGTTTGGAATACACCAAAACAAGAAATTACTCCAATAACAGTTTATACAAGAACTATTTTGGCTGGAAATTTTAATATTCTAGGAGTTTAATATGACAATAAATCCAATTATTACTCCTACTGATAATTTAGATGTAATTATTACTTTAAATGAAAATCAATATAATGTTTTGATTAGTTCTGGACAACCATTTGATTTTAATTTTAATTTATCCTCCGCTGTAATTTATGATGGAGATGTCGTAACTTATGATGGACAAATAGTTTTTAACTTTTAGGAGGATAAATATGGCAAATTTAAATACAATAGCAATGACAAAATTATCAACATCTGAAGGTGTTGATATGAAAACAGTCGGAAATAATAGTTTATATATTGTTCCTTCTGGAAAAACCGGATATATAACACATGTTATTATTAGAAATCCTTCTGCTTCTATGGCTGGTGGAACTGAATATAATTTTACAAATTGGAAACAATCTGTAGATTTATCTTCTTTGACAACTCCAGAAACAGATTTTATTATATTAGATACAAATAATACAAAATTTCAAAATTTAATTTCAAATGATAGTTTTGAAATATCAATAGCTACTGGAACAACATCTGATTGTACAGTTGATATTGATGTATTTGGATATTTGATATAAAGATAGGAGAATTATGACTTATCTTATAGGGACTGATGTTGATTTATATAATGATAATGATGAAACAGTAAGACAAATAGATTTTTCAATAATGTCACAAAATGCTAAATTTACAATTGTAAGGGCTGGACAAAATATATGGAAAGACCCTGATTTTCTATATAACTGGTCAATGTCTAAAAGAGCAAATCTTCCTCGTGGAAGTTATTGGTTTTATGATGATAGAATTGACCCAAAAACACAAGCTGAATTATATATGAGTGTTTTTGACGGTGATTTTGGTGAACTACCAATGTTTATAGATGTTGAAAAAGATTATGGTGGTCAATTCAAAGGATGGGAAAATTGGAAAATTTTTCTTGAACATTTAAAAATTTTAGTAGGAAATAAAGAAATTGGAATTTATACGAACTTCTACTATTGGAAAGATAATGTTCCATCAAGCGAAAATATATATTTTAATCAATATCCTTTATGGATAGCGTCTTATAATCCACAACCTGCAATTCCCGATACTTGGAAAGATAAGGGTTGGTTATTTTGGCAATATACAGATAAAGGAATTGGAAGTTTATATGGAGTTGAAAGTTCATCTGTTGATTTGAATTATTATAATGGAGATGAAATATCTTTGATAAAAAGATTTAATATTCAAATAAACATAAATCCAATTCCAACAGAAGATTTATTATTGGAAGAAAAACAATATTATGATGGAATTAATTATAAGAAATATGAAACTTATACTTCCTATGGAAAAGCAACATATCATCTTATGAAAGTTGATTCTGATAAAATTGAACTATATGTGAGTCCTCAACTTCAAGCAAGAAAATATGTTCCTGATTATTTAGATGCATTTAATATAGATTTTGCAATCAATGGAGATGGATTTATTTCAACTACGATTGCAGGATATGCTTCAAGTGAAGGAAATGTATATGGAAAATTTGGAATAGAAGAACCTGTTTACATAGGTAAAAATAATGAATTATCTCTTGTTCGTCCATCGTCAATATGGAATGCAATTTCTCATCCTAACAGGTTGGTTATTAATGGAATAATTGTTCCAATTAATAAAGCAATAGATGATATTAGAGCAAGAACAGCATGGGGATATTCAGAAGATGGAAAAACAATATTTTTCTTTGTTGTGGATGGTGGAGATTATTATAGTAAAGAAGGTTTAAATTTTCAAGATGTTGCAAAAATAATGTTAAAATTAGGTTGTTATATGGCGTATATGAATGATGGTGGTGGTAGTACCACTATGGCAATTCGAGATAATGGTATTGTGAAAATAATAGGAAAACCATCTGGTGAAGATGATGTTATTCGTTATCCCGGATATAAATTAAGAAGAGTTGCAAATATTTTAGGATTTAGAATAAAAAATAAAACAACAATTCCTCCTGGAACAATTCCAAATAATAATATAAAAAAAATAACAGTTGAATATAGTGATAATAAATATATAACAACTAACATATCTAAAAGATAGAAAGGAACTATATGAATTATAAAATTATAAATCCCGTAAAACCAAGATTGACAGCAAGTATGTTTGAAACAAATACTCAAACAGAATTGCCAATTGGTTATACTTTTAGTTCTGACGTTGTAACTACAAATATAGAAAAAATTAATAATATAAATTATACAATAGATTTTATTAAATTACCAAATAATTATTATGTTCCAAGATTTCTTGGATATACAAATATTATCTATGTTCAAGAAGTTGTTGTTTCAACAAGTGACCCTTATAAACCAAAAAAAGTTACAGTTGAAAACGATGGGGGAATATATGTTGGAACTGATTTTACAAAGATATAGTCATGAAAATAACAGTTGAATATGAAAATGAAAGTTATTATTCTATTATAGAAAATAATCAAAACAATAATATTTTTGGAGTTGTAAATCTTGACTATGACCAACAATGGCCTGATTATATTGTTACAAATTCAAAACTCAGATTTCATGTGAGTCGTCCAACAAGAAATGAAGCACCTAGAGGAATTAAGGGTCTTCCTGCTGTTGCCAGATTTATTATTGATGATTATGTTGACATGACAGAAGATATTCAATTATGGATGCATAATTTATGTTGGTCATTATCTCCAAGCATTACAGAACAACAAGCAAAATATTCTTGGAGTTCATTAATGAAGGGGGATAGGTTTATAACAAATAGATATGGTAGTGATACTAATGCTGATTATGTGAATGAAAAAAATTTAGATAATGAAAATATGAGATTACAACCGTCTGCTTGTGGTGGAACTATATTAAAGATAACTGGAGAAAAAAGAATTTCTGGAGAAGATTGTTGGGAATTTGATGCTATTGATTGTTTGGGAAATTATAAACAATATAATTTAATAGATAATTGGTATATGTTTTATAGACCATCAAATTCAGTAAGAATTGAAATATGGATTGATAAAAATGGAAATCTATTTGAATCAACTTCTAGCAATCCAACTGGAAGTCAATGGACTGGTAAATATAGGGAAAATAAATCAGACCCATTTCCACAATATATTAATAATTCAATAATTCCAATTTTTGCTGTGGGAAATAATAAAAATTATCTTCCTAAATGGAGAATTAGAATTTTACAACCAAATGAACATCCAAACCCATTTGTTTTATAAAAGGAGGATTTATGTTAGAAAAAGAAAGAAGATGGAAGCTAAAAGAATTACCTCCTGCTGAATGTATTTCAGGAAATGTGGATATTGAAGATGTTTATACAAACTCTAATGATGAATCTTATCCTTCTAACAGAATAAGAAAAATGATTGGAGAAGAATATACTGTTTATACTCATTGTACAAAGTACAATTTAAATGATGGAGTGAGAGAAGAAATTGAACCTGAAATTACAGAAAATCAATATATAAGAATATTTGATTTTATTGGAAAAATACCAATTAAAAAAAAGAGAGTTTTTATTACTTTACCAACGGTTAATACTGGTTCTGGAGGAATTTATCAAACTGCTACAATTGACTATTTTGAAGATGGAGATATAATTGTAGAAGTTGAATTTTATTCTGAAAAAGAAATGAATGAATTTATGATTCCTTATTGGTTTGGTGAAGAAATAAAAGATGAAAAATCTTATTCATTTCAAAAATTTTATGAATTGAATGCAGATAGCTATTGGAAATAAAATGGTTTGAATATTATTTTTGTCAAATAATATTATTTCTTTACCGTCTAAAAATATTTAGACAAAATAATGACTTAATTAGGAGGTTTTAAAATATGACTACTGTTACAGCTAAAAGAATTTCTGATTTAAATAATATGAATGCGGCATCTCAAAGGGCACAGTTGGGAACTTTGATAATGGGTGGAGCATCCCTTTCTGGTGCTGGAACTCTTTCACCAGTAAATACACTTAAATATTCAACAACTCCAGCACTTGGAACTGCAACTTATGTTCATGCGGCAATTGCGTTGACATCGGGAGCGCAAGTTGGATATGCTACTGGAACATTTACAAATCCAGACTTTCCAAGAATTGCAACAATAAAGGGAAATGCGTCTGGTAATGTTGGAAACGTCACAGTTAATGGAACAAATATGGCTGGCACAGCAATTACTGACACAATTGCTTTGAATGGAGCAACTGAAGTTTTGGGCGTAAAAGCTTTCGCAACAATTACATCGGTAGACCTTCCCGCCGAAACACATGCAGGTAAATTTTGCCTGAACATATAGTAATATATGGATTAAATAAAAATTAATTAGAAGATGAGTATAACGGTTAAAATCCAAAAATGGACAAGACCGTAGGAAGACTTTTATATAAAAAACAAAAGAACCTCTAACGACTACGGGGCATTTATAGTAATATAAATGCTGAACTCATCCCGCTTATTTTAAGCGTGAATATATAGTCTGAACTGCAACAATATATAAAATTGCAGAGATAGCATGAAAATACTATCCGCCTTGTAATAAGGTCATTAAGTAACAGATTGACAGATACAGTTTCGATTGGTGTTGGTAATAAAGTTGGATTTCCTTCTATTATTGATAACACAAATAATGTTTTATCAAAAGATTTTAATGGTTCTGTAGATGCTGGCACAGTGACAGCGGCAACAACCCTAGAAGGTTCAATTTATGCAGTTGCAGGAACATTCGATGCTACTAAAATTCTTGAATTAACATTCTTAACTATTGGATAATTTATATTGACAAAATAAAGATTTTGTGGTATAATATTTTTGACGGCTAGGTAACTAGAACTGAAAAGACATTTCCTAAATGTCCTGCCGTCAATTTATTTTTAGGAATCATTATAGGAGATGATATATGGGAAAATTTTCATATCAAGAAGTAAAATCAATCATAGAAAAAAATAAATATTATTTTTTGATTGATAAAAAATATAATACAACAAAAGATTATTTAAATATTATAGATAAATATGGATATAAATATAGTACAACATTTACCAATTTTAAAACTCAAATAAAAAGAAATTGTAAATTATATGAGTTTGCAAAATATAATCCTTATTCTTTATATAATGTTTTACTATATATAAAAAATAATAATATTCTTATAACATATATTTCTGGAGAATATATTTCTACAGAAAAAAAGAATTTAAAATTTTTATGCAATAATTGTAAAAAAGAATTTTACATATGTTTTGATTATATTCGTTCAGGAAGAGGTTTATGTAAATGTAAAACTTTATGGAGAATAAATGGAAATCATAATAATTTGGAAATAAAATTTCCAGAAATTTCTTCTGAATGGAATTATGATAAAAATACTGGAATTCCAAAGGATTTTACAATAGGTTCACATAAATATAAAAATTGGATTTGCAAAGATTGTGGATATAAATGGATATGTAAAATTTCCAATAGAACTTCTGGAAAAAATTGTCCAAATTGTGCTTCATCAAAAGGTGAAAAAAGAATATCAGAATATTTATTAAATAATAACATAAAATTTGAAACACAATATAAAGGTTTTAAAAATTGCAAAAATATTCGCATTCTTTCATTTGATTTTTATATTTCAAAATTAAATATTTTAATAGAATATGATGGAATTCTTCATTATAAAGATAAATTCAATAAACCAATAGAATTTAAAAAAACAAAGAAAAATGATAAAATAAAAACAAAATATTGTAAAGATAATGATATAAAACTTATTAGGATTCCGTATTGGAATTTTGATAATATAGAAAATATATTAAAAACAACTCTCTTGTAATAAAGAGAGTTTTTGTTTAAAGGAAGATTATCATGTATGTAGTTAACCCTGACATTATAAAAGAGAATAAATTATATAAAACAAATGGTATTATTGCCAATTGGCTTATAAATTCAAAAAATATTCCTCTTTTTGGTAGAGGTAAAAATGGGGAATGGTATTTTGCTAATACTGATTTATTAAAGGAAGTTTTAGAAAATATTCCATTTTATTACAAAATAACAAAAAATCTTTTTTAATATAGGAGGTGATTTACTTGGTAAATAAGAAATTAAATTTTGAAATTGAAAGTGTTGATATTATATATGAATCACCAGACAGTCAATTTGCAACAGCAAAAATTAAAGCATTTTCAACAGGAAAAAGTCTTCATGATACAGTTTGTGATGTTGAGACATTAAAAAGAACTGCTCCAACATTATATGAAAAACCAATAATTTTTGAATATGATAATAGATTGAGAGATTTTGGAGGACATTCTGATATTCCTATTATTTCTGGATTTGTAATGCCAGATAGTGCAGAATTTGAAATTTTACCAGACGGTAGAACTTCTTTAAATGTATTTGGAAAAATATGGAAAAAATATGCTCCAAAATTTATGCAAGTATTTCAAGAATCTGGAAAGAAAAATAAATCAGTTTCAGTTGAATTAGAAGTCAATGACTATAATGAAACAGAAGATGGTTTATTAAATTTATTAGATTTTACATATACTGCTATTTGTGTTTTGGGAGATTTTACAACTCCAGCATCTCCGGGTGCAAATTTACAAATGATTTCATTTGCAAAAGAAGAGAATGAAGAATATGAAAAAATCTATAAAGAAGAATTTGAATATAAATCTGATTTCTCAATTTTGAAAAATGAAGTAAAAGAAGTGATAAATAAATTAATTGATATTGATGATAAGATTTCAAGTTATGAAAAGAAAGGTGATATTACTATGCCTTACGCTAGTTTAAAAGATGCAAATCCTGCATTAAAAGGAATCAATCCCCCAATTACTTTAAGCCAAGCCAATGCTATTGCAAAACAAGCCGAATCTATAGGAACAGATAAAAATAAAAATGGATGGGCAATTGCAATTAGTAGTTTTAAAAAAACACATGAAGTAAAAGATGGACATTGGGTAAAGAAAGAAAAAATGTCTGAATTTTCTTCAGAAGATTTAGGTTCTGGTGAAGTTTTAAAAATTGACAAAAAAAAAGAATCAATGAGTGAAGATGCATGGGGAAATGTAGATAAAACATCTCTTAGAAATAAGATTTTAAATGCAAGCAATTACAAATCATTAGTTAATGATGTTTATATGCTTGTTGAAAATGGGTGGGAAGATGCCCCAAGTGAACATTTGAAATATCCAGTTATGGAGTTAAAAAATAATACTCTTGTTTATAATCATTATGGTCTTTCTGCCGCTTTACAAAGAGCAAGAGGTCAAAATGAATCTGGTGTGGTTGGAAAAATACTAAAGATTTATGAGAAAATGGGCTTAGATAAGCCAAATGAAGAAAAAATGTCTTCTGAATTTCAAGAAGATAATTACTTGGGAATGGAGGTAAATAATATGGCCGATAAAAATAAGACAGAAGAAATGGCAAAAGAAGAAATGACAGACACAGAAGTTATGTCAAAAGAAGAAATGACAGACACAGAAGTTATGTCAAAAGAAGATGGAACTTTTGCTAAAGAAGAAACACCTGAAGAAGAAAAAAAAGAAACTCCTGAAAAAGAAAAAAAAGAAGATAAAAAAGAGGGAGATAAGGGTGATGTAAAAGAATCTTATGCTGATTCAACAGTTGGTTCTGACGCAGAAGAAAAAGAAGATGTAAATATGTCATTGAATGAAAATCTTGATGTAAAAGCAATTCTTTCATTTTTAGAATCAGAAACAAAAACATATCGTCAAATGTCTGAAAAAGATAAGAATAAAAGTGTATTCTATAGTTTACTTGAATCTTGCGCTGTTGAAATTGCAAAAGGTTCTGATGCTAAATTAAAAAATATTACTAATTCAATGATTAATTTTGTTAAGGAAGCATCTTTGGCTATTGCAAAAGATTCTGCAACAATCAATGAAATGTCAAAAGAAAATGTAGAATTAAAACAATACAAGAAAAATTCAGAATTGGAAAAATTTAGTTTTGCAGTAGAAAAAGTTTTAAATGAAGCGATGGAAGTTGGAATGCCAGATGCAGAAATTGAAAAATGCCGCAATTTGTCTTTAGAATTTAGTTTAGAAAATATGGATTCTTATACAAATATGGTAAAAGCAAAGGCATTTGTTTATGCTGGAAGTAAAGATAAGGAAAAAGATGACATTATAAGAATGCAACTTCCTTTTTCTGAAAGAAAACCAAAGCAAGAAAAATTATGGGAATAAAAGGAGATAAATTATGGCATACGGAGTAATCGTACAAACAAAAGTTGCGGCTTTAAACATTGATTCATATAATCGTGCCGCTGTAAGTGCTAGTGCTTATGAAAATGGTAGTGTTGGAAATCTTCTAACAAAATCTACTACAACTGGTGAAGGTGAAGTTTGGGTTATTACTGCACCTACTACTAGTGATTTAGTTAATCTATGGATGGCTTATGAACCAGAAGTTGTTGTAACTGTTTCTGGAAGTTCAAAATATAAGGGATTAGACCCTGACCCAAGAAATTTCAGAAATGAAATTGGGGATATTTTTTCAGTGTTTCAACCAGTAATGGGTGACTTAATTTTGATGAGTGCCGATGCTGTTGCTGGAACAAAATCATCAAACGGATTTGTTGTTGCAACAAATGCGGCTCAAAAATTAACTTGGGCGGCTAGTGCTGTTTCAGGTTTAACTTTAAAATTAATTTCAACTGACTATATTTCTATTGGTACAGGCGGAATTGATACACAACGTGTTACTGCCTACTTGTTTGAAGTTGTGGCTGTTGCGTAATACTATAGATATAGGAGGATAAAAATATAATGAAAATTACTAATAAAGTTATACAATTCGCCGGAGGCGAAACATTTTTAAGTCCATATAAATCATTTTTGGACTATTACAACCATTATCGTTCAATGCAAAACAAGAACAATGGAAAACAATATGATTTTCAACGTAATCGTCCAGATGGAACAACAATTACGTTTGATGAAAAAGAAACTCAAATGAATGCAAGCTTGAAGCGTGAAATTTTACGCCATGCAGGTGTTGCTCATTTTGAACAACTTCCTTTAGAACAATGGATTAGTAACCCTATGGTTAAATGGGCTACTTTTGCTGTTATCAACGCTCTTGTTGATATGGTTCTTCCAGATACATTAATTGATAGTATTGGTATTTATACTGATGTAAAAGCACTTGATTGGGGAGATTCTGCTTCATTCGATATTAAACCTCGTGATTTATTTGTGGTTTCAAAAGCTGGTAAAGGCATGAGAACCGGAGAAATTCATAAGCAATTTGAAGGACAAGTTACACTTGTTCCTGTAATGCGTGAATTATCAACACAAGTTTCTCTTTACAAGGTTTTGGCCGGAAAAGAATCATTGGGAGATTTTGTAACAAAAGTTATTCGTTCACTTGAATCAGAAATGACAAGAGATGTTTATACTACGTTCAATACTGCTATGACAAATCTTACATCTTCAGGCAATGCAAAATTGAAGTACGCTGGATATAGTCAATCTGATTTAATCACTTTGGCTCAAAAGGTTTCTGCATGGAATGGTGGAAATAAAGCCATTATTGTTGGAACTCCAGTCGCTCTATTGAGTGTTTTACCGGCAGATGCAAATTACAGATATACTTTGGAATCAGATTATGTTCGTATTGGTTATATTAACACTATGGGAACATATGATGTAATGGCATTACCACAAGTAGCTGATTGGACAACACCTTTTAGCCTAGTTTTAGATGATACTCGCTTGTATGTGATTTCTCCATCAGCGAATAAACTTGTAAAATTAGTTATCGAAGGAACAACATTGGCAAATGTTGATAATAATTTTGCTAATGCAAATCTTAACCAAAATGCAACTCTTATGAAGAGTTGGGCATCTGGTATTGCGACAAATGCAATTGCCGGTGTTATGACATTACCATAGTTTTTATTATTTCTATAAAAATAATAATATAAAATTTAGGGAATGTTTTATTTAATTATAGAACATTCCCTAAATAAAAAATTCAAATTATAAATATAAAGAGGAGAAATGGCTACAGAAAAAAAAGTACAACCAACAACTAAAGTTGAAGAAACTTTGGTCGAAAAATTAGCAAGAATTGAATTGGAAAATGAAAAATTGAGAAATCAAGAAGAAGATTTAGAGTTTCGTTTAGATTCATATATTGAAGTAATGAGTTTATATCCCGGAAAATTAAATCTTAGTACAGAACCATCAGGAAAAGGAAAGCGTTTTTCTTTTAATGATTTTGGTGAAGTAAAAAGAATTCTATATAATGATTTAGCTAGTGTTATGGAAAATTATAGAAGTTTCATGGAAAAAGGATATTTTTATATATTAAATGAAAAAATTATCAGAAAACATGGACTTAATGACATGTATGCAAATATTCTTTCTAAATCAATGATTGAAAAAATTCTTAATTGTGATTCCAAATTGGCTGTAAAACTTTATCAAAGCGCAACTCCAGCACAAAGAGAAAATATAGATTCGATGCTTGTGCAAGAAATGAAAGTAAATGAATTAGATTTAAATATCATTTCACAAATTTCAAAAATAAGTGGAACAGATTTATCAAAATTAGCTGAAGAAGCTAAAGCATTAGATGCAATTCCTGTTACATAACGGGAATTGTATTTTTAATATAATAAGGAGGAAATATGGGAACTTCGTTTTCAGAAATCTTTGACCTCTTTATGCAACAATTATCAGACTATAGATTAATTGATTTATATAATACACCAACAACTGGTATTTCAAATTTTGAAACATATCTTACAGGATTTTTAATTTTAGCAACAAGAGGATTTGACCCTTGTACACAAAATTTATCAGATAGAAATGATTCTTCAAAAGAATTTAATTTCATCATGACAGAAATAAATAAAATAATATTATCAAAATTCATGGTAAAAGAATGGCTTGGCAAAGAAGTTAATGACATTTTACAAATGAGACTTCATGTTCAAGATGATGATTTTAAAACATTTGCAGAAGCAAATAATTTAAATGCAAAAAAATCTTCATATGATAAATTAAATGAAGATTGTTCTCAGGCAATGGTGGACTATGGATTTAAAAATCTTGATTGGGCATCATGGTTTGCCGGAAATTTTGTGGGGTAATTATGCCTTATGATTTTTTAAACGCATCCATGCCAATTCAAAAATCCCCTAAAAATTCTTTTTCAAATGATTTTCAAAAAAATTTAGATATGGAATTTAAAACATCTACTGATTGGTACACTATTAAAGAAGAATTTCCTACAATGTCAAAAAACTTTGTAGATATAGATGTAAGAGTGAATCATGCTATTAATACTAGAACAGGACAACATCTAGGAGATGATTATAAAATAATATTATTTCAAAATTTAGACCATGTTTCCAATGTTGGATATATGTACCTTTTTGATGATAATTATTGGATAGTTATTAATAGTGAAGGAATTAAAAATCTTGCCGCTTCATCCGTTGTCAAAAGATGTAATAATGTTTTGAAATGGATTGACCCTGAAACTGGAGCAATACTAACATCACCTTGTTCAATTAATTACGATATTAAACAAAATAGAGATTATAGTACCGCTGGTTCTTCTCTAGTTTTACCATCTGGTTTTATAGAAGTGGTAACACAATTCAATGAAACTACGAATAAAATTCAGCCAAGTCAAAGATTTCTATTTGGAAATACTGATAATTGGGTTGGATATAAAATAATGGGTGGGGGTATAGATAATTACAATAATTTAAAAACAAGTGATAATTCAAGTACAGGATTATTAAAATTAACAATGACTGTTGGACAAAGTAATCCAACAACGGATGATTTTGTAAATGGTGTGGCTGATGCATTTGAAGATATTTATACAATAAAAATAAATAAAAATTCTATAAGTATAGAAAATGGTCAAACATTTTCTTTATCTGCTGAAGTTAAAATAAATGGAATTATTTTTGATAAATCTGTAGCATGGTCAAGCGATAATTTATTGGTTGCAAGAGTTGATTCATCTGGATTGGTAACAACTATTTCTCCGGGTATGGCAACAATTAAATGTGAAATTGATGGAAATTCTTCTGTTTATGATGAATGTTTAATTTCAGTTATATCATCACCATCAAATAATTATGAAATAATTCTTGACCCTTCAACAAATTCTATTTTAGAAGGTTCTGTAGAAATATATTCTGTTTATTTATGGTTGAATGATGTTGTACAATCTGATACATTTACTATTACTGTTGATATATCGAACACTGTACCAATATCTAAATTTAGCTATAATGTTATAGATGGAAATCATTTTTCAATTACAAATATTTCTAGATATTTGAATTCATCATTAAAAATAAAAATAGAATCTGGTATTCATACTGAGATTGTTGAATACTGGCTTCGTGGTGCTTGGTAATATGTTAGAATTTAAAGGAGTTTTATAATATGGATTCATTTGCCTATAATAAATATTCAAATCTTCCAAATTATTCATATAATTGTATAAAATATTTGTTAGAAACTGATGAGATGACTTGGAAATTGATGTTCTATAGTGATGCAGATGCATGGAAAAAACCAAATTTAACTTTGAGTCAAAAACAATCATTGATATATGGGGGTCAAAAGGATGAAACTCTATTTAGAGTATTTTCTGATGAAGGACAAATCAATGCATGGGTACATGAAGCTTGTGTTATAAGAATTTGGCCTTATTCTATATTTCCTGAAAATAGAACTGTTGGAACAATATCAATGAATTTTGACGTATATGCACATTATAGAGTCAATACATTGAGTAATTATACAACAAGAACTGATACTATTTGTCAAATCATAATAGAAAAATTTAATGGTTGGAATGGTATTGGAGCATTGGGAAATTTATTTTTTGATGTAATGGGAAATAAAGAAAATAGAGAATATCCTTCTGGTCAAATTCCATTCAAAGGAAAAAGAATAGTCATGTCTGCAAAGGTGGGATAATGAATTCAAGAGATTTTTTTTATATCTTTGATAAGCCAGTTCCAATAAATGGAATTTTACTTTATCCAGTGTTAATGTCAGATTACATATTATTTAATTATTATATTGATTGTTTAACAATTGATAAAAATAGCATTCCAGATGTTAATATAATTACTATGAATTATCTCGAATATCTTTTTTCCATATCTAATAAACAAAATAATTTATTAGAAAAATTAAACATAATATTATCATTGTCTACAAAAATTGATAATGAAAACATATCATTTGGTTTTGATAATAAAAAAAAACCAATAATAAAAATTGATGATAAAATTATTAATGGAAATGATTTTGAAAACATAAGAAAAATTATATGTGAACAAAATTCAATAGAATTGGAAGATGAAACAATTCAAAAAGAAATTCGAGATAAATTAAAGGAAGCAAGAAATTTTAAAAACAAATCTTCTAATACAAGAATGGGTTCTCTTGAAGACCAAATAATATGCATATTAATTTCTACATCTATGAATATGGATGATATTTTTAATATGACAATAAGAAAATTTGTAAAAACATTACAAAGAGTTGACGTAAAACTTCATTATCAAATATATTTATCTGCCTCATTAAGTGGACTTGTGGAATTTAAAGATAAAAGTTTTATAAAACATTGGATGTCTGATTTAGAATCAGATAGAAACGAAAATCTTATTGCCACAGATTCAGTTGAAAAAAAATTAAGTGGTAAAAAATAATATAGGAGGTAATTCATGAAAAAATTTATGGTTTCGGTTGCCGATGTTAGACTTTATGATGTTTCAAACGATAGTTTAATTGCTATTGGAAAAACATTAGTAGATTCAAGTCTTGAAATGACACTTGGAAATACTGACATTAGAGGTGGACGCGGTAGTCAACTACAAGCAATTTATTATCATACAAGTGATTTAAATTTAACTGTTAATGATACACAATTTAATTTAGATTTTCTTGCAACTGCGGTTGGAAAATCAATTGTAACTGGAGATAATGTTTATACAGAAGAAACAATTACTTTAGGAGCATCTGGAAGCGGAACAGTTACAGGAACTCCATTGTCCGTAACAGGAACAACAATCTACGGTTGGGTAACTCAAATTGACGGAACAGTTGATAAAGTTACATTCTCAGGTTCAACTTTTGCATCTAGTACAGGTACAAGTGGTGATGTTGTTTGTGTAAGATATTATCATTTAAATTCTGCGGCTCGTTCATTAACAATCGAAGCAGATGTTCTACCATCAATTGTTAGAGTTGAAATGGAAACTCTTTTAATTAGTTCACAAGAAACAACTAGTAGAATTGGTGTTGTTCAAATTATTGTTCCAACAGCTACTTTGACTGGTGCATTTTCTTTGTCAATGACATCGGATGGTGTTTCTACAACTCCATTGAAAATTCGTGCTTTAGCAAATACTGATTTGACAACAGCTTCATGCTTGAATACACCAGTTCTTGCAAAATTAATAGAAATATTAGATAATGCAAATTGGTATGATTCCGTCGTTGCTCTTGGAATTCAAGGTGGTGATTTTACTCTTGCTTCAGGAACAAAACAATTGGTTGTATGGGCAGTTCCATCAAGTGGGGCCGCCTTCTTAGCACCATTAGCTGATTTGACATTTGGTTCTAGTTCTACGGGTGATGCAACCGTGTCTCTTCATGGTGGACTAGTAACATGGATTTCTAGTGGTTCAGCTTTGATTTCAGCAACAATAACAGCTAAAACTTCGATAGATGCAAATGTTACAGTAACAACAACTTAATAATTAGATATAAGCGATATAGGAATTTTTTCTTATATCGCTTATTATTTAAATTGGAGGTGTTTATGTTCAATGATTTTAAGGAAGAAAAAGAATATAAAGAAGAATCAAAAAAAGAAAAAAAGAAATTTATGAAACAATTATATAAAATTATTGCTGTTGGTAAAAACTATATTGTTATTGATAATAATGGTAATGGTGAAAAAATAATTGGAAATTTTGAAAATAAAAAATCTGGTGATGCAATAGAACTGGATATATAAAATTTTATTTAGAGAGGTGTTATGTGGGAGAGGAAAGTGAAAGATTAGCTGTATTGTCTAATGAGTACGAAAGACTTTCAAAATTAAACGATGAATACCATAATAGACTAAGAACAATAGAAGAAAAAATTAATACAATAAATCCAAATGTTGAACGTCTTGAAAATGGTTTCAAAATTCATGATAAAATATTGGTAAGGGGAAATGGACAAGCCAGTATTCAGGAACAAATACGCTCTCATCGGGCTGAATTAAATGAACACATAAGTAAAATTAGAAAGTTAGAAGATGGTTATGTTGATATGAATGCAACAATTACTAAGTTTGGTCTTTTTGCAGAAAGATTTGATGAAACTATCAATAGGTTTTCTGACATACTTGAAAGATTTGATAAAACTGTCGGTGAACTAAAAAATTTTACAGAAAAAGTTGGAAATAAAGTTGAAGATAATAGTAGTGACATAACCACAATCAAAAATGATGTTATTCAAATGAATCAAAAAATAAGTGATGTTGATAACAAAGGAAAAATAGATTCGGTAGTTTTTATAAAACAAAATCTACCTAAAATATTAATTTATGGAGGTGGAGCATTATATTTTGTAATGACCATCAAACCAGTAACAGATTGGATTATGTCTTTAATTAAATAATAATACTATTGATAAAACAGTCATTTCATCAATGAATTTACGGGTCAATTTGACCTGTGAAATAACTTTTATGATTTTTTATCTTTAGTATTTTTGTTTATTTTTATGACTATTGTATATAGTCATAAAAAGTACAAAAAATAGATGATAATTAAAAAATGCAAAAAATAGGAGAATTACATGAGTAAGAAGATTGCTTGGATAAAATCAAAGGAATCACAAAAATCATTAGATTCAGTTGAATTTGATGGTCAAAAAATAGAAGTTGAACGTTATATGAATGTTGAGAAACAAAGAATATTAATCAATACATTTATGCAAATATATTTTGAAAATGAAGAAAGAAATTATATTTCTGCTCAATATGGAAATATTATAGCTGTTTTAGATTTAATGACCAATGTTGATATTGAAAATGAATTCAATATAGAATTATTTATTGCTAGTGGTCTTTGGGAAAAAATCAAGAGAAATATTGATAATTATCCACAATTTGAAATGGCACTAAAAGATGCTTTAGAATATGAAAAAAATAAAAAAGATAATATTGCTTATGTTGTTCAGTCATTCTTGATGCAAATTAATCCTTTACTTAAAAAAATTTCTGAATTCGATTTTTCACAAGAAGGATTAGATAATATCAATAATATTATAAAAAATTTTAGCAAAGAATTAGAAAATACTCCTGTTGGAGCAATCATGAAAGAATCGGTAAAATAATATGTTGGGTCGTCTTAAAAGAACTTTGAAAAAGCGTTGTCCAGAATGTGGTGGAATTCTTCAACTAAGAGTTGAAAATAATTCTGTTCTTGTTAAAGGTGTTGAGATTATAGATGAAAAAGATTATATATATTGTCCAACCTGCGAATATGAAAATCATAATCATATAAATAAAAAGCAGGATAATAATAAAAAGAAAGTTCTTGGTGATGATATTGAATATAAAAAACGAGAACCAATTAAGAATTCTAATGGAAGAAATAACAAGAGAAGTTATTGAATCTGTTAGCATTCAAGTAAGAGAAAAATTAAAAGACCATATACTTGCCGAAACATACCATTGGGACTATTTCCCCAATAAGAATTATGAAGATAATTCTGGAATTCCTTCTTATGAATTTCTAGAAGCATTTCGACTAAAAGAAACTCGTAAAACATTAAATGATATATCAAGAGAATTATTTTATAATTGGGAAGTCATGACCGTTGATAGAGGTTCTGGTCGCCATTTTGAAAATGGAAAAGATATGCGTAAACGTCTTGCTGATTTACTTAATGTAAATGATGTATTTGGACACAAACAGCGTGCGGATTATTGGAATCGTTTTATACATGAAATGTTTGAAGAGGGAGAATTAGAAAAATTATTTTCTTCAGAATTTAAAAAAAGAGGAGTTAATATGTAGACTCTCTTATGTGAGAGTCTACATAAAATTAAGAATATGAATAAATATAAAATAATAATTAATAATGATATTTTAGAAAAATATATGATTTATTATTTTGAAAAATATCCAAAGAGAAAAGTTATGCCAATAAAAAAACCGATACCACCTTCTTTTAATTATTTTACATCAATAAAAAGAATGGTTCAAAATTCATTGAAACAAAAATATAAAGAATTTTCAATTTGGTTAGCAAGCTATTATGATGTTGCTAATTTAAAATTAAATAAAGCAGAATTTGAATACACTTTCTTTTTTCCAGACCATAGGAGAAGAGATTTCGATAATTTACTGCTTACACCCAAATTGATTAATGATGGATTTGTTGACGCAGGGGTTTTGATAGATGATAATGGAGAAAATTTAAGATTAAAATTTCATCCCTTCCAATATGATAAATTAAATCCAAGAGTTGAAATTATTATTAAGGATATGAAAAATGAGAATTAATAAAATAATTGGAATTTATTGTATTGAAAATTTAATTAATAATAAAAAATATATTGGAAAAGGTTTAGATATAATTGGAAGATGGAATTCTCATAAATTTAATTTAAAAAATAATAAACATGTAAATAATTATTTACAAAATGCTTGGAATAAATATGGAGAAAATAATTTTAAATTTTATATAATTAAAAAATGTGAAAGAGAAGAACTAATAAAAAAAGAAATTTATTATATTAAAAAATTCAATACCAAATCTCCAAATGGTTATAATTTAACTGACGGAGGAGAAGGTTCATTGGGATGGATTCCATCCCAAGAAACAAAAGAAAATATTCGTAAGGCACTTTTTGGTAAAAATCTTTCAGAAGAAAGAAAATTAAGAATGAAAGTCCCAAAAAAAAGAAGTTCAAATATAAAATATAAATCTATTTATAGGGGTGTTTCTTTTAAAAATGAAAAATATTGGAGAGCCTCATTAAAATTAAATAATAAATCAATACACATTGGAATTTATGATACAGAAATTGATGCGGCAAAAGCATATGATGAATATATAATAAATAATAATTTGCCTCATCCATTAAATTTTCCAGAAGATTATCCAAATAGAGGAGCAATTAATAATGACAGTTGAAAAAATACCTGAAGTTACAGATGTTCAATGGGCATCTATAAATCAAAAAAATAGAAAAATAGTGGAAGAATTTTTAAAAGAAAGTATTCAATTATCTGACCAAACTTTGTCACAATATACATCTGCACTTCGTATATATTTTTGTTATATTAAAGATAATTGTGAAGATAAAGATTTTGATAAAATAAAAAGTAAAGATTTTCTTTTATATCAAAATTATTTGACAAGAAGAGGACTCTCTTCTTCTGCTGTTAGATTAAAACGTGCGGCTGTTTCATCTTTAAACTCATATATTGAAACATATTATGAAGAATTAAATTTTAGGTCTTATATAACTAAAAAAATATCTGCACCCACATCTGCTTTTGTAAATGAAAAAAATCCTCCCACTCTTGAAGAATATTCTTTAATGTGTAAAGAATTAGAAAAATTAGAAATGTGGCAACATTTAGCATATTTAAAATTTACTTTTAGCACCGGATGTAGAAGAGCAGAATCTATTCAGCTTTTAAAAGAAGTTATTAATGCAGAAAAACAAGAAAAAGAAATAAAAGTAAAAGATGAAAATGGAAATGAAATTATAAAAACTGCCACGTATTATTTAACTGGAAAAATTAGATGTAAAGGAAAAGGAAAAGCCGGTAAGATTAGAATTTTTCAATTTGATGAAGAATCTATGTTGGCAATTAAAAAATGGATGGAAATTAGAGGAAATGATGATTGTCCATATGTTTTTGTATCAAAACATAACCATGTTGTCAAACAATTGAATCCGGCAACTTTAAATTTATGGGGAACAACAATTTTTACAAAATTATTGGGAAGAAGATTTCACCCACATATTTTGAGAGAGTCACGTGCTACGAGTTTAGTAGTAGAACAGGGACGCGATATAAAAGTAGTTCAAAAATTATTAGGACATGAATCATCACAAACAAGTGAATTATATGTTATTCGTGATGATGAGGATATGTCAGATGAAGCATTTACTTAAATAATAACCACCTCCCTATCTTGGTGAGGAGAAGGAGGAAAAATGGCAAGCAATAAAGATTATCGTTTAATTTTAAAAGCATCTATAGATGCAACAAGTCTTCAAGAAGAAGTTGACACTTTATCAAAAAAATATAGTTTAAATTTAAAATTAAATATAAACGATAAAGATGTTAGCGATTTTACAGCCAAAGTTAATAGTTCTATCAATAAGAGTAAATCAAAAATTCAACTTATTGATGCTAAAATGGAATTAAAATCTCTTGATGAAATTCAAACAAGAATAAAAGAATTACAAGATTTAGGAAAAAATGTTCAAACAACAAATATTACAAATAATACTGGTGATGTCACTGGTCAAATTGTAAAATATAGAGATGCACAAGATACTTTAATTACTGAAACTTATAAATTAAAAAATGCTACTGATGAACAAAATGCTGGATTTGTTCAAACTACAAAAGTAGTTCAAGGTTCTACTAAATCTATTGCAACTTGGACTGATGGTTTATCAAATGCTATTTCAAGAACTTTACAATATGCAACAAGTATTGGATTAGTTTATGGTGCATTAAATCAAATTAAACAAGGTATTCAATATGTAAAAGATTTGAATAAAGAAATGACAAATATTCAAGTCTTGCAAGTAACTGGAGCGCAAACACCAGAAGAAGTAAATGCTTTGGCTTTAAGTTATAATAGACTTGCAAGAGAATTAGGCGCAACAACTATCGAAGTCGCACAAGGAAGTGTTGAGTGGTTAAGACAAGGTAAAAGCATTGCAGAAACACAAGAATTACTTCGTTCAAGTTTAATGCTTTCAAAACTTGGAAATCTTGAAACAGCAGATGCAACAAATTATTTAACAGCAACATTAAATTCATATAAACTAGAAGCAAAAGATGCTTCAAGTGTTGTTGATAAATTGATAGCTGTAGATAATGTTGCCGCAACAAGCGCTGGTGAATTGGCAACAGCATTACAATATTCAGCGGCGTCAGGTCAACAAGCCGGAGTAAGTCTTGATAAACTAATAAGTTATATTGGTGTAGTTAGTTCTGTTACCAGACAAAGCGCAGAAACAATTGGTCAATCATTTAAAACCATGTTTGCTCGTATGCAAGATATTAAAGCTGGAAAAATTGATGAAGATGGTCTTGGTTTAAATAATGTTGAATCTGCTTTGGCAAGAATAGATGTTCCATTGAGAGATAGTCAACATCAATTTAGAAATATGTCTGATGTATTAGAAGATGTTTCAGCTAAATGGAATGGCTTAAGTGATACAGAGCAAGCCAATATAGCAAAAAGTATCGCCGGTGTACGTCAAGCTAATATTTTCTATGTTCTTATGGGACATATGAACGAAGCATTGAAATTGCAAACAGAAGAATCAAATTCTGCTGGTCTTGCAATGGATAGATATTCAATTTATTTGAAAAGCGCAGAAGCCGCACAAAATAGATTTATTGCTTCATGGGAAAAATTAATACAAGGAACTGTATCTAGTGGATTAGTTCCTGCATTATATGATATTGGTTCAGGATTATTAAATATAATATCTTTGGCTGGTGGACTTCCAGCACTTTTTGGAGTTATAACCACTTCCCTATTGGCATTCAATGGAGCGGCTATTGTTTCTGCTGTTGGTATAACAACATTAACTGATGCATGGGCGGCATTAACCTTAATTATGGAAGCAAATCCATTTGGATTTGCTGTACTAGCCATTGGTGCGGCTGTTTTAGCATTTAATTATTTTAATGATACTGTTGATGAAACAAGAGATAAATTAAATCAATTATCTATGAATGCAAAAGAAAGTGCCGCTAATTTATCTAAACTAAATAAACAATCAGATTCCATCAAAGATTTATGGAAAGAATTTGAATCATTAAAAAATAAAACAAGTAAAACAAATGATGAACAAGAAAGATTTTTTAAAGTTCAATCAGATTTGAGAGATATTCTTCCTACAGTTTCAGGATATTATGATGAACAAGGCAATTTCATAATTGATGAAACAGTTAATTTAAAAGCACTTCTAGATTTAAAAAAAGAAGAAATTGATATTGAAAAAGAAAAACTTTCTTTAGCAAATAAAAAAAGTTATGAAGCCGACATAAATGCATATAAGAAAACAAGACAGGAAATAGAACAATTTCAAAGACAGGCAAATAGTCTTATAATCACTCCCTATGCCGCAAAAGGCTTGGCAGAGAAGTTAAAAGAAGATGCTTTATTGCAAAAAGAATACATGAATCAAATAAAAACTTCATATTATTCTTTAGATAAAGCACAACAAGATGTTTTATTAAATACTTTAAAAAATGGCGATAAAATAGACCAAGAAATTGCTAAACAACTTGCAACTGTTGTAAATACTGTAAAACAAGCATCCAGTCAAATATCTTCATCGTCAGATTCTCCAATTTCTCAGGTTACAAAAGAATCTAAAGATGCATTCAAAGCATTAACAAAAAATGTTGTTGAAATGTTAAAGGATATAAAGAAACAAGAAAAAGATAATCTCAAACAAGAACTTTCGGATTATAAAAATGTAATTGAACAAAGAAAAAAAGAATACAAAGACCAATTAGACAGACAAAAACAAATTTATGATGATGAGAAAACAAGTCTACAAAGACAAAAAGAAGATGAACAACAAAATGCCGATGATAGAAAACAAGCAATAAAAGATGAGCTTGATTCTTATCTAAAAATCATATCTGCACAAGAAGAATTATTAAAAGCTAAAAAAGCAGAAGACGATTATAATAATAAAACTGAAGAAAATCAAAAAAAACTTTCAGATTTAGAAGCACAAATAATTGTTTTAGGACTTGATGATAGTGCCGAAGCACAAGCAAAGAAATTGCAACTAGAAGATGAAGCCGCTAAATTACAAAAGGGAATGTCTCAGGATGTTGCTGATAGACAATATAATCTTCAAAATCAAGCATTGGAACATGAAAAACAAATTGCACAAGAAACTTCACAATTACAAACCGATTCAATTGACCAAGAAAAAAAGAATTATGAAGAATCATATAGTTTACGCTTAAGAGAAATTGATGATGAACAACAAGCGGCTCAAAGAAGATACGATATAAGAGTTGAAGAACTTGATAATTCTTATAACGCAAAAGAAAAATCATTACAAGACCAAATACAATTAATTGATGATTATTTATCAAAAGAAGGCAATATAAATAAACAAGCATTAGACTTGATTGCCGATAAAAATTCAAGTGTTTATAAAGATTTAATTGCTTGGAATAGTGAATATGGAACTGGAATTGATAAAGATATTGTTCAAATGTGGGATTCTGCAAGAATGGCAGTAGAACAATATAGAACATCTTTGGCTGGACTTGGAGGAGTTGCTGGAGGTGCTGGAGCGTTTACACCATCTTCTACCATCACTCCCGTTGTTCCACATAGACATGATGGTATAAAATCTGGATTTGTTGGAGGCGCACCGAAATTAAAATCCAATGAAGAATTTAATAAGCTTATGGACGGAGAACTTGTTATAAATCCTAAACAAATGCATAATTTTATGTCAAATATTTTACCTCAATCAATGGTTCAATCATCTGGTTCAGGAGGAATAAATATTGAGAAATTAATGGATATAACTGTTTCTGGAAATCTTGACCGTTCAGTTCTTCCAGATATTGAAAAAATAGCACAAAAAGTTATTTCAGAATTAAATAAAACAATGCAAAATCGTGGTTTTAATAGGCGCGCAGATTTATTTCAAGAATAGTTAATTATAAACCCTTATTATAATAAATAAGGGTTTATATATAGAAAGGAGAAAATATGTTTTATGGTAGCTCTTTCCTCTACGGGGGGATTCCTTCGGAATTATATGGACTAAGAATTTCCAATATAGATGCACAAGCAGTTAATGAATCAATGGGTTCAAGTTCAATGGAAATATTAAATCAAAAATTATATAGACGGGCAACACCATTTTTTTATGGTGCAACTCCATCTCCAGTTTTATCTTTTGAAATGACAGCTTTTAGTAACGAAGAAATTGATGCTGATTTTTTTCAATTAATTCAAAAAGTCTTTTTTTCTAGTAGAACATATCAACGTCTTCAAATTGATGAAGATGATATGCAATTAGTTTATTTTGACGCAATATTAAATGACCCAAAAATTGTTAGAATTGGTAATTTATTAACAGGAGTAAAATTTACAGTTAATTGTAATGCTCCATTTGCTTTTAATTTTCCAAAAACTGTTGTGTATAATTATGTTGTTCCTGTTGTTGATGCTACAATTACTTTTAATAATATTTCAGATGATATAGGTTCTTATTTATATCCATCCAATATTCTTACTTGTAATTCTTTTGGTGGAAATATAAATATAACAAATCTTGATGATAATAATAGAATGTTTACTTTTACCGCCCTTTCTGCTAATGAAGTAATTACTATAGATAATAGTTTACAAACAATATCTTCTTCAACTGGATTGAAAAGATTATCAAAATTCAATAAACATTTTTTGAGATTAGTTCCGGGAGTTAATAGATTAAGAATACAAGGAAATATCGCACAATTTTCTATGACAACTCAAACAATCGCCAAAAAAATTGGTGGGTAAAAAAGGAGGTTAAATAATATGGATGTCCAATTTGATTTCTTTGGTCAACCTGAAATACCTTTTATCCTTCTGTGCAACCCGGATAAATCGGAATTATATTCATTGGGTCTTGCATATAATACAGAAATAAATTTAAATTTTAATTCTCTTAGTGAATTCAAATTTGATTTTCCTAAAAGTATAGATGGTGGAACAACAAACATAGAAGCATATGATTATATTCAAAACAAAAGACTTGTTAGAATTGAAGGATATGGATATTTTTTAATTATTGATTCTGAAGAAGATTTGAATGGTTCAATTCCAATAAAAAAAGTAACATGCAATTCTTTAGAAGCAGATTTAATTTCAAAAAGATTGGTTGCCTATGGTGGAACAGTTGCTTTATATAACATTGTTAGTCCTGCTGGAACACTTCTTGATGATATGATTAAGCTTGCACCAACATGGTCTATTGGAAATATTGATACAGAATTAATGGTTAAATTTAGAACATTCAATGTTTCAGATACAAACATTTATAATTTTTTAATGGTAGATGTGTGTAAAGCATTTGAATGTGTTTTCTTTTTTGATACTGATAATAAAACTATTTCAGCAAAAACAATAGAAAATGCAACAATACAAACTGATATATTTTTAAGTTTTGATAACATAATAAAAGATGCAACATTTTCTGAAAAAAGTGATGAAATAACCACATGTCTATCTGTTTATGGTGGAGGTGTTTTAAATATACGTGCAGTAAATCCTTTAGGAACAGATAAGATATATGATTTTTCTTATTATACAAATTCTAATTGGATGAGTTCCAGTCTTGTAACAGCAGTTAATAATTGGAATAATTTAATTGATTCTCTTCAGTTGAGTTATGCTAATTTATTGACTTTATTAATAACTTATAATTCAGAATTAATAGTTTTAAATGGTACTTTAGATACTTTGAATTCTGAATTGTTAGCATTGGAGGGCGTTCAAAAAGTAAGAATACAACAGGGACTCCCCTATTCTGATATTGTCGCCCTAATGGTCGCAAAACAATCTCAAATAACAGCACAACAAATTTTAATTACAAATAAACAAACTCAAATAAATTCAACAACAACTAGTATAGTTACAATAAATAATCAGGTTAGTTTTTCAACAAATTTTAGTCCATCACAATTATTAGAATTGAATAATTTCATATATGAAAACACATATAAAAATGAAAATATAATTCAAACTGATTCTATGACCTTAGTAGAAATTCAACATGCTGAACAAGCATTATATGACCAAGCTATAACAGTATTGGCAAGAGTTTCTCAACCAAGATATGAAATTTCTATGAATTCAGCAAATTATATTGCATTGGAAGAATTCTCTGTTTTTACGACTCAAACAGAAGTTGGTGCAACCGTAATTGCTGAAATAGAAACAGATGTTTTTATAGAAACAGTGTTATTAAAAATTACATTTGGTTTTAATGACCCAATTAATTTTTCTATGCTATTTAGTAATAGAGTTAGAATTGACGGAAGTGGATTTATGTATTCTGACTTAGTAGGAAATGTTGTTAAAACTGGTTCTGCTGTAAGTTTTGATAATTATAATTGGAGTAATTGGAGTAATAATTATAAAGATGATGTAACAAATTTTATTACATCTGATTTAAATACAACAACAAATAATTTAATAAGCAATTCAAATCAAGAAATTCTTATTAATGAAAATGGATTAAGAGCAAGAAATTATAGTGGTGGTACTTATAGTCTAAAACAAGCATGGCTTGTAAATAATGTTTTAGCATTTTCAGATGATGGATTTTTAACATCAAAATTAGCACTTGGAGAGGTATCTGTTCCCGGCGGTGGAACAGCATATGGTGTTGTTGGTGGTGTTATCGTCGGAAATATTCTTGCCGGTAATTCTTTAAGAATTTCTAATGGTGGAAATAATTTTGTATTAGACCAAACAGGTGCAACATTAACTAATGCTAAATTTACTTTAACTTCAACAAATACTAAAATATTTATTGACCCAACAGCAATCAAAGTTTTGAATATTCAAAAAAATCAAGGCGGAACTTTTGTTGATAAATTTTGGGTTGATAATGTTGGTAATGTAAATTTTGCTGGTATTTTAAGTGCCGCTACTGGAACTTTTAGCGGTTCTCTATCTGCGGCAACAGGAACATTTGCAGGGAGTTTATCTGCGGCAACAGGAACATTTGCAGGCGCATTGAGTGCCGCTACTGGAACTTTTAGTGGAAATATATCTGGAGCATCTGGAACTTTTACTGGAAATATTCAGGCAGTAAAATTATTAGGTCTTGTTGATTATTCTCAATTGACCAACATACCATTTCAAAAAATATCAACAGGAGTTGCACCAACAGGAGTTGCTTTACAATGGCCCGGAGGAGTTAGTGTTACATCTGGTACTTCTGGTTTTATTTCAATAGCGGCTCCATTAGAAATAGAAATTTCATCAAATTCAGGAGCTAATTTTATGTTACAAGATAGTGGTGGAATAAATATGCATTCTGAATTTGGTATCATATTTAATGTTCCATCTTCTGCACATATAAATATTGAAGGAAAATTATATACTTATTCTCCCGATGGTTTTGTTTCTGGAAGAGGCTTAAATCAAACAGTCAATGTAACTACTCCGGCTGGAAATAGATTTATGAGATTTGATAATGGAATTTTAGTTCAATATACAGCTTAAATAAATTTTTAAAAGGAAAATATAGTATGTTTCAATATAAGAGCGAGATAGAAATAAAAGAAATAATAATAAAAATAAATAACAATTTATCAGAAATAGAGGTAAAAGGGAATGGAGTAGAACATATTTTTTTATCTAAAGTTGCATTAAAAAATATATTTGATAATTTGATTGTTGTTGAAAATATTGAAGAAAATAAACCTGAAGAAAAAAAGGAGGAAAATTAAATGTCTTTTATAAGTTTTAAAACCTTAAATTCACTCGAAGAATTTTCATTTATTGCTGGAAATACTTATACTCTTGAATTTGAAGTTTTTGAAGAAGATGGTGTTACTCCTTTAGATTTAGGTGGAGCAACAGTAGATTGGGTTTTATGTCCTTATGGACAACCAGATTTTACTGTTCTACATATTGTTGGAACAATAACGGCTACTAATAAATTTAAAATTGAATTATCGGCTACAAATACAGAAACATTTTTTGGAAAATATATTCAACAACCTATCATCACAAGTTTTGGTGGAAGTGAGTATCGTCCAGCACAGGGAATCTGCCTCATTCTTCCCCGCATAGAATTAACATAAAACAAAATGAAAAAGATAAATTTATTTGAAGATTTAGAAGGCAAGTCTGGAATATATTATTTTAAAAACATAATAAATGAAAAATTATATATTGGTCAAGCTAAAGATTTGAGGAATAGAATAATGGGACATCTCAGAGAATTGAGGAAAAATGATGATGATTGTCTAATATTACAAAATTCTTGGAATAAATATGGTGAAGAAAATTTTGAAATTGGTGTTTTAGAATTCTGCAAAGTGGAAAAATTACACATAAGAGAGATTCATTTGATAAAAAAATTAAAATCTCAAAAACCAAATGGATATAATATTTCTCCGGGTGGAATAGCTCCGATGCTTGGAAGAAGACATACAAAAGAGAGAAACAAAAAAATGTCCATTGCAATGATGGGTAATACCAATACGAAGGGAAGAAAACAATCTCAAAAAGAAAAAGATTCTAGGGTTATTTCAAGTTTAGGTTCTAAACACTCAAATACATCAAGTAAATATGTCGGTGTTTATTGGGATAGATTTAATAATTCATGGCACGCAGAAATAATGTATTTAAAAATAAAACATTCTCTCGGCTATCATAAAACTGAAATTTCTGCGGCTTTAGCATATAATGATGGATTAATAAAATATTATGGATATGATAAATCAAAATTAAATAAAATAACGAAAAAAGAAATTAAAAAAAATCAAAAAATAATTGATAAATTAGAACAAGAACATATTTCAAGACAATCGAGTATTTATATTGGTGTTATTTTTGATACTCGTTGTAATTTATGGAGAACTAGAATAACAATAAAAAATAAAAGAATATGTTTGGGATATTTTAAAAATGAAATAGATTCTGCAATATCATATGATAATTATGTTATTCAGAATGATTTATCAAGAAAATTAAATTTTCCAAATGGAATAAAAAAGGAGAAAAAATAAAATGGCGATTACATATTTTAGCGCAAATAAAATTATAGATAGAAATTTTGGTTCGGTTGCATATACTCCACCCGGAACAATGTATTTTGGATTATCAACAACAGCTATTGCTATTGATGGTACGGGAGCAACTGAACCTTCTGGTGGTTCTTATGCCAGAGTTGCACTGGTAAATGATAAAACAAATTGGGGAACAGCATCAAATGGAATTTTAACAAATTCAGCGGCAGTAACATTTGCAGAAAGTACGGCATCATGGGGAACTATAACTTATGTATTTATTTCTGATGCATTGACATCAGGAAATATTTGGTTTTTTGACGTATTGACACCATCAAGAGCCGTTGCATCTGCAACAACAGTTTTATTTGCTATTGGTGCTATTACTGTTCAAATGAACAATTCTTAATATAGGAATTATTCGTTATGAATATAAATAAAAAATCTTTTAAATTAATAAATAGAAAAAATAAAACTTTTTCTTTATTCATATCTGGATTTCAATTTGCTACAACACTTATTTTTAGAATTATACAACAATTAGATATTTTATTTGTTGCCACAATATTAAGTAAAGCAAGTGCTACAATAAATGTAAAAAAAATTAAATTATTAGTTTCAATTGTAAAATTGATAACAAAAATTACACAAACAATTAATGCTAAATATATTAAAATAAACTATTCAATGAAACAAATAATGAAATTTGTAGTTATTATAAACAGTCAAATAGATATTATATTTATTTCTCGTGCTAAACAAAAAATAATTACAATAATAAATGAAGGAAAAATTCATGTAACTGCAACAGCAATTTATGCTATTTTTAATTTATTGGGAGATTTTGACCCTCAAACATTAGGGACATTAGATACACAAACTTTAGGAACTATGGATTACACATTAACGTAATCAGAAAGGAAAAAAATAATGACTACTACAACTCCGAATTTAGGATTAGTCTTATATGATTCAACTGGCGACCAAGCGGCAACTTTTGCAACTTGGAGGGCTGTTATTGATGGCCCATCATCAACAAGCAATTTTTATAAAATAGATACTGCATATGGTGTCCAAGCCGCACAAATTACAAGCTTGCAATCTACAAGGGGTTCTATTCCAGTAACAGCATTGTTTCAATCTGCAAATTTTTATGCCGTTACAGGTATAACAGCGATAACATCTTATGTAACTGGTATGACAATAATATTAACTTTAGATACTACATCTAGTGGAACTGTAACTTTAAATATAAATTCATTGGGAATTAAATCCGTAATGAAAAATAATAGTTCTGGCACTGCTATAAATTTAACTGGTTCAGATTTAACAATTGGAAGAGAATATTTATTTATATTTGATGGGACTAGATGGTTATGGGTGTCAGCAAATAGTGCAGACCAAATAAATATAGTTGGTACTTCAGGAAATCTTGTTACGGTCAATTCTGATAATACATTATTAGGAACAACCACACAAGCAGGAATGCTTGCAGATACCACTCATGCCGCAACAACAAAAGCAACTCCCGTAGATGCTGATGAAATTCCATTGGTGGATAGTGCGGCATCAAATGTCCTTAAAAAATTAACATGGGCAAATTTAAAAGCAACCATAAAAACTTATTATGATGCGGTAGCATCTACTTTAACAAATAAATTATTTTCTGATTCAACATCATATTTTGTTAATGTTTCTGATGCTACAAAAATATTAAAAACATCTTTAGGCGGTTCAACAACAGCAAAAACAATGACTATTGTTTCTTCTCATACAAACGATAGAAGCTTGACATTGCCAGATATAACAGATACTTTAATTGGAAAAACAACAACAGATACTTTAACAAATAAAATATTGTCAGATTCAACATCTTATTTTGGAAATGTTTCTGATGTAACAAAAGCATTAAAAACATCTCTAGGTGGTGCAACTACCGGAAAAACAATGACAATACTTTCATCTCATACAAATGATAGAACATTGACATTGCCAGATGCAACTGATACTTTAGTTGGAAAAGCAACGACCGATATTTTAACAAATAAAACACTTACAAATCCTGCTCAAACATCGTTTGCACTTACCGATGGTGCAACAATATCTTGGGATACAAATAGTGGAAGTTATGCTACAGTTACATTTGGTGGAAGCAGAACATTTGCCGCTCCAACAAATTTGAAAGTTGGTGGCATATACACGCTTGTTTTAACACAGGATGGAACTGGAGGAAGAAATCCAACATGGAACGCTGTATTTATCAATGTTCCTCAAGTTAATTTAGTTGCCAGTTCTGTAACTGTATTGGAATTTATTTCTGATGGAACAAATTTATATTACAGTGGTGGATTACCAAGTATAGATATTCCTACAGAAACAATTACTTCAAGTTCAACCCCGACTCCAACAGCGGCAATTAATAATTTATTATTTACTGTTACCGCTCTTGCTACCGCACCTACTTTTGGTATTCCCGGAGGAAGTCCAAAACAAGGATATAAATTAACTATTCGTATAAAAGATAATGCTACAGCTAGAGCCTTAGCTTTTAATGCAATCTATAGGGCTATGGGAACGGCATTGCCAACAACAACTGTAATAAGTAAAACTTTATATCTTGGATTTATCTATAATTCAACAGATACAAAGTGGGACTTGGTTGCATCGGCACAAGAGGCTTAAATGGCAAACATAAATATAGATTATTTACTTGTGGCTGGTGGAGGTGGTGGAGCAAATATTATTGGAGGTGGCGGTGGTGCCGGTGGAATGATTACCGGAACAGATGCCGTTGCTACTTCAGCATCTCTACCCGTTGTTGTTGGAGGTGGAGGTGCTGGTGCAACTGGAGGAACGGCAACACAAGGAACAGATGGAAATGACTCGACATGGAATAGCCATACATCAACAAAAGGTGGTGGTGGTGGAACTGCGTCTGGTGCTGATACAAGTAAATATCCGGGACGTACTGGAGGTTCTGGCGGTGGTGCTGGATTTAGTGGAACCGCTGGTGCAGGTACAGGTGGACAAGGTTCAAGTGGTGGTACTGGCGTTACATCTGCAAACTTTGGAACTGGTGGTGGTGGTGGAAAAAATGCAGTAGGAAATAATGGAACAACAAGTGTGGGAGGTAACGGTGGAGCCGGGCTTGCATCATCAATAACAGGAGCATCGGTTACATATGCTGGCGGTGGTGGCGGAGGAATAAATGGTGGAACTGGTGGAACAGGAGGAACCGGTGGAGGCGGAAATGGAGCATCATCAGGAGCAGGAAGTAATGGAACAGCAAATACTGGCGGCGGCGGTGGTGGTGGTGCTGGCGCAAGTAATGGAGGTAATGGTGGCTCAGGAATTTGCGTTTTATCCTATACTTCTGCTGGTGTAGTTGATGGAACCGGAGGAACAATTACACATTCTGGAGGAAAAACTATTCATTCATTTACTTCAAATGGTACTTTTGTTGCTCCTACGTTACTTGCATCATCATTTTTCATAATGTTTTAAATAAAAATACCCTAGAAAATTCTAGGGTATTTTTTTTACTATTTATAAAATTTTGATTCTATCAATTATATTATACACCACAAATACCATCTGCACATTCTTCACTTCCTTCAAAAACAACGTTCTTTTTTGATATAGCAAAATCAAATGAAACAGGAGTTAATGGTTGCCCGCCCCTACTTCCATCGGGATATACGGTTATCCCTCTTAGTTGAGGCAAATATTTCATTAATATTTTACCAAATTTTTTATAATCATTATTTCCCAATGTTTCATAAGCTGGCATATTTATCGTGGATGAAATTGAATTATCAACATATTTTTGAACAAATGCTTGAAATGATATTCTTTTTTCAACATTTAAACTTAATGAATATGCATCTTCAATTTGTGAGACATCATATCCTTCTTCATGTAATTTTTCTGCTACAAAATCAACGACATATTGTTTTTTCCATCCATCAGGGGTCAAATATCTTCTTTGATATGCTACGCTAAAAATAGGCTCTATGCCAGATGTTGTTTGTCCTCCGGCAATTGAAATAGTTCCATTTGGTGCAATGGCACGTTTTTTAATCGGTTCATTAAAACCTAATATTTTTGACCATTTTTTAGCTGATTTATTAGATTCTTTTTCCCAAACAGATAACCATTCTCCCAATTCTTCATTTGGTTCGTATTTATAATTTCTACGAATTAACCATTCATGAAACCCCATCAATCCTAATCCAGTTCTTCTTAATCTTTTTTGTATTTCTTTTACTTTTGGATGTGGAACATCAGAATATTCAGTTCCAACAATCAAAAATAATTGTCCCAACTCAGTAACTTCTTTTAATTCATTTATATCTTTTATTTGAGATAAATTTATAGAACCTAAACAACATACATCCGAATCTTCTTCCGATACAATTTCAGTGCATGCATTTCTTAAAGATTCTTTTTTATTTTCATAATCAATACTAAAGCCGGGTTCTCCAGATTTAGTCATATTTTCTATTACTTGCCAATAAACATTTTGTGCATGTTTATGTTTTTCGTTTTCTTTATTTTCATAAGCATCAAAAAAATCTTTATCTAATATAACAGATATATTAGTCATATCCATAGGTGCTGGAAAATCAAAATCTTTTTGTTTCAATTTTTTAATATCTTCAGACCAATTTTTAATATTTACGAAATCAAATATATCTCCATGATTCCATCTAAGTCCAGCCCAAATTGCACTTCTTCGTTTTCCACCAGACATAACTCCTCTGCCAATTTCATTTATCATTTTCATCAAAGGAATAACTCCTGAAGAGACACCCCCACTTCTTTTTAATGGAGTATCTTTAGGTCTAAGTTCAGAATAATCCACACCTAATCCACCGCCGGACATTAACATTATTGTAGCTTTATTTGCCAAATCACCCCAAGATTCTCTTGTATCTTCAACTTTTAATAAAAAACAATTATTCACCTGATGATAATCTCTTCCTGATTGTGCAAGAAATCTGCCACCCGGAATAAATTTTCTTTCAGAAATTAATTGTATAATTCTATCAGAAATTTCTTTTTTATTTTCAAATTCAACTGAAGAGAAAACATTTTTAACTACTCTTTTGGCTATATCAGGCCATTCTTCTTTTGTTCCATCTTTTTTATCCCAAGAATATCTCAATTTCATTATATCATCTGCAAATCCCATATAGCCTCCATAAATTTTTATTTTTTACAAACAATCTCCCTTCTATTGAAATTTAAGAAAAAATAATAATCCAAATTTCTTCGGATTATTATTTATATTTATTCAATTGTTTCATCAACAATCCAATTTGATTTTCTATCTTTCCAAATTGGTAAATCTTGGAATTCTGGTAATGAATGCTCGTGATGCATTATACTAAACACATTCCATGCTACAGCGGCCAAATGGTCTTCATCATTCCAACCGGCGACATATTTAAAAAGATGTCTTAATGCGGCATCAACATATCTTGAAATATTCATTCCCTTTTCCCAATTTCTATCAGAATATTTCTTTGCACCAGCTTCATAATGCCTAGCCAATCTAATCATTCCCTGATACGGTATTAAATCAAATCTTCCTTTTCCTTCAGAATTATCTCTAACCGCACCAGAACTATATGAACTTCTTTCTCCAGAATCTTTTAATTTTATATCTTTTGTCATACAAGAATCCTATTTGTTATATTTTCTAAATTTTCAATTAATTCTATCCATTCATTAACACGAGGTTGATAATCATATTTTTTATTCCATGCTCTTGTGAATAATATTCCTTTTTCCTGTGCTGATAAAATATTATCCATATTATCATCTAATAACCAATCATATTTTATTGGTGAACCATCAATGGATTTATCACTAGTTTCAAAATAATCTTTTTCATCAATATTAAATCCTCTAATATTTAGAGCATTTAACTTTATATTTCCGATAGAAAAAGCATTGGATGTTAGAAAGACAACCCTATATCCGAGAGTTCTTAAACAATTAATTCCCCACAATGAATTTTCAACTACATCAATATCATCATAAATTTCTGGTGAAAAATAATTAAAAAATTTTTCTCCACATTCAGGTTTAACAAAACTAGAAATTGCCCAATCTGTAATATCTTCTTCTTTTAAATTATCATTCCAATTTAAATTATATTTATCTAAACAATGAGGTATTAATTTCAATAAGACATCATCAATATCACTAGCAAATATTTTTTGATTATTCATCAGTCAACCTATCAATTCCTTGTGTCCAACCATCTCCAATATAACGAACAAATGGTTTCGCATTAATAATTCTCTTTGTTTTTTGACTTTTACATTTTGGACATTTAATTTTTTTATTGTCTATTTCTTCATATGAAATTTTTTCTTCAAATTCATTTTCACATGAATCGCAAAAATAATCATACAGTGGCATTTTTAATTTTTTCCTTTTGCTTATCTAATCTATGGGCAATGTTGATACAATGTTTTCCCCAATCAATTATTTGTTTATCAATAAGCATCAAACCAGCTTTTTCCCATGCGCTTGAATCTCTATTTTTTATGGCAAATATAATAACATCAGCAATAACTTTTGTATCATCTTCTTTTACGCCATTTGGAAATATCTTATCAATGAGTGTTGTATCCATATTATTTTCCTATAATTTAATATCAGATTTTACTTCATTTCCCCAAACATCCCAACCTTTAGTTTTATCTCTAGCGAATAATTCTATTCTAGAAATATCCCCCATTAAATCAACAATTCTATCTCTTACAATTGCTGGTTTTTGACTATGACGGGCGATTCTATCTGTGATTGTTTCTGTATCATAAAAAACAAAGGGATTATCGGTATCAAAAGGTTGTTGAACACCTTTAGAAATTCTTGTTGGCTTTCCTTTTGTTCCAATCAAACATAATTCTGAATTTTGACGAGTCCAATATCCTAATCCCCAAAACCAACTATCTGCAATTTTATTTCTCTTAACCCAATTAAAACCAATTGTTTTATAGGTAAAACTCCATTGTTTCATTGTTTCTAAACCTTCTCGTAACATAGGTGAAGTCACCCATAAAAATAAAACACAATCATCATCAGATATATTTTGTACTGGAAGATTATAAATATCTTCAATAGTCATACAATCATAATGATTTTCTGCTGATTTTTTTTCTTTACCTTTAAGAGAGTAGGTTTTGAAAGTCCAAGCCGGGTCTGCCAATATAATCTTATATTTTTTTGTTTTTGCTGGCATATTTATCCTTTTTAAGTAAGATAGAATTGTATCACATTATTTGGATTTTGTCAAGACCCAAAAATATTATGGATTAGCTGGAGGAATATGTAGACTTTCTCCAGTCATAATTCCATATATTTTTATTATTATAAAAGCAAGTTTTTGACTGTCAACAACATGATAAGTATCATTCACATTGCTTCCATTCTTGGAATATATCAATCCATTACATAAATAATAAGTTTCATCAAATAATTTAAATTCTTTAAATTCCATTATTTTCCTTATACCATATTGCTTCAGTGGTTGTATTTTTACTTCCATGCATTTCTTTTAATGGTTTAAAATTCATCCAATTAGCTTTTGTATTCTCACAGACTATCGTTTGCCCCCTTCTTTTTTTGCACCATTTTGACAATTCTTTGAAATCTAAATGAGAATTATTAACACTTGAATGATAATATTCTCCCCCATATTGATAAGGAGGGTCAATAAACCATGTGGCCTTTTTATTTTTCAAATCTCTATAATCACCGAGTCTTATATCCCAATGCTTGATTTTATAAAGACTTGATGAAATTCGCATTTTATCACGCTCTATACATTTGCCAAAATTACCAACTTTTGAAACAGTCTTTCGAGGTGCATTAACTCCCTGTTGAACCATGAATCCCATAAGCCATTTTGCTTCAATACAATCAAAATTATAATCATCTGTTGTTTCACCAGATTTCATTTTAGGAAGACCAAGAATATCTTTAGGTGAACATTGTTGAAGATATTTCCATATTTTATAAAGTGTCTCATATTTTTCAATAAGTATTACATCTTTTTCAAAATATTCTAATGCATATCTGGCACTTCCTGCAAATGGTTCAATTATCAAATCATGTATTGGTTTTGGATAATATTTAATTACTTTGCTTTTAGACCCATAATATGAAATCATAGGTTATGGTTTAAACATTTCAGGGTGCTTTGTTCTTATCCAACAAATCATTGCATTTCCGGCAACAGCAAGCCAATTAACATCTTTACCAACATGTTTATATTGGTCAAAATATTTCATGAATTCAATTTCTGTTCTTTCTGTTTGTCCAGTTATTGTTCTATCTAACCAAGTATCTCCCCATCTTAAATCATCACTTCTCAATTGTTCTTCTAGTGCTTCCGCAAATTCTTTCATAAAATGCCAAACTTTAATTGGTTTGTTCATTCTTAATCCTTTTCATTTCTTTTTTGAATTCATGTTTGATTTCATTCCAAATTAATATAATATTTTTCCACCAATTATTCATATTCCATTGCAAATTATCTTCTATGTGCCATGATAAAAATTCAAAATTTCTTATTCTAAATTTTAAATTATATTTTTTATTAAATCTCCAAATAAACCAATATTTTAAAAGTCCATAATTTTTAAAATCTGTTGCCAAATCATAATCTTTCACAAGAACAGTATAATAAAGTTCATCATATTTATATCTGGAAATATATAAATTATCTTCATTTGAATAAATTGTAACCTTTTTCATTAATTCAACACCTTTAAATATTCTCTTTCTCCACAGCTAGAACATTCATTCAAAATCAAATCTTCCATTTTTATTTTGGGATTTAATTCATGCAATAATCCACCGCATTGTTTACATACTGGCTTAATGATGTCATCAATTTTTGTCAATTCTTCTACTTGCTTTGTCGTTTTATCTCTCATATCATTCAAAGTTTTTTCATCAAAATCCGATAACTTTTTTTCTACTGGTTTTTGTTCTTTTTTATTTTTATTAAACATAATTTTACTCCTTTTATTTACGATAAATTTCCCAATCATTTGCTAATAAATCTTCTGTAGAAAAATCATAAAAAGATTCATCACGTTTATGATACATCAATATGTCAGAAGAAAAATCACCATTCAAAATAATAATTTTTATATGGGCATCTTCTAACCACATGGTTCTTCTTATTTTCCCGCCAACTCTCAATTCTTCAATTACATTTTCTATGTACATTTTTATTTCTCATCATAAGAAGTTAAGAAATTAATCAAGTCATTGGTTGACCAATCAGTATTTATATCTGAAAATACAACTATCAATTCATTCAATAATTCTCTACGAATCATTTTTTTAATTTGTGGAAATACTCTTATCTTATTTTCTTTGTTTTCATTATTTGATACTATTAAATCATCTTCGTTATTCATAATTAACTCCACACTATGACAATGCAAATAAGATATGCAACAAGTAATCCGACAATTATTCCAGCAATAAATTCATCCATAATTATTTTCCTTTATTTTCTTCTTTTAATTTTTTTAATTCTTCTGCCATTACAATAAACTCATCAATACCAAACACTCCCCACATTTCTTTATAACCAAAAATATCAGCAAATTTAATATAAATAGATTCTCTTCCCTCAATCCATTGTAATATTATTTTTTTAACACCGTTACTTTTTAATTCTGCATTATAAACATTTTTTCCAGCACTAATTCCAAATTCTAATTCTGATTTTCTTTTAGTAAACATTATTGCCTCTATATTGATAAAAGTGAAATTTTATTGATTCGCTTTATCTTCCTTAAACCATTTGATTGCACTAGGAACAGAAATAATTAGGTTTGCAATGATTGCTGGAAGTAAACCATATTGTGGAGGATTTAAAGATAATGCATAATATATCCACAATAAACTTAAAATAAACATGATAATCCACCCCCATTTAATTTTCTTTCCCAACATTATATTCATTGCAATTGTTAATATACTTAGAATCCAATCAAGATACATTTTATTCACATTCTTCTTTGGCTTTTCGCCAATATGCCTTGATGCAAGCAATTCTAATTTTAGCAAATTCTACTATGAGAATCACCAACACAATTAAACCGACTGGAAGAAAAATAAAAATCCCTAACCAAGACAATATAGTGCCAATTGTTACATTTAATAATAATGCTATGACCCATAAAATCAAATATCCGACACCCCAAAGCAAAAAAGTTAAAATAATACCGAAAACAATAGCGAAAAAATATTCTCTAACAATCTTTAAGGTTGGTGTTTTCTTTTCTTCTTTTTTCTTATCAATGCTTGGGCAGGTATTATCTCTCAAACCTTGCCAAATCATTTTAAAAAATGTACAAAGTATGCATTTATTCATTATTCATCATCCTTTTCAATTATGAAATTTTTATAATCTTTTGGAAAATTCAGAGGTCTTGGTAAATTATTATCAACCACATATTTGTCATATGCTCGTGCGGCATGAATTTGTTTTTTAAAATTTCCAATACCAATTGTTTTTTTATTTTCTCTAATTTGCGCTCGCCAATAAATTATTCCGTTAACTTTTGAGTATCTTACACCAAAATATTTTGATTTACTATTTTTTCTCTTTTTACCAAAAATATAACTTTTAAATCTTGATTGGGCTTTTCCTATTTTCAGTTTTGTTTCTTCGGAATGGTGTGTTCCATATTTAGGATGATTTTTTCCAGACATTAATTTTTTTCTTTCTTCGCTAAAAACTAATCCTGCAACACCTTCTCCTCCATCTGTTAAATTATATCCATTAGGTCTTTTGGTATTGAATTTTTTAATATAAAAAATTTCTTTTTTTATTAAATCTTCTTCTTTACATAGTTTTATTACATATATTAAAAAACTATTTTCGTCATATTTGTTCCATGCATTTTGAAGATAGGAACATGAGTCAGAATTTTTATTTAACTCTCTAATGTGAAAATTTACTCTTTGTTTAATATTTATTGATTTTCCTATATATTTTTTTCCATTAATTATATTTTCAAAACAGTATATTCCAGAATTTCTGCTAAGTTCACCAATCATTTTCTTTTTCTATTTCCATTTTTATTTTACACTCTCCACAAATTATTTTTATATTTTTCTTACCCCAAACATTTAAAAAGCATTTAGGACAGCAATATTTTTCTCTCGTTTTATTTTTAACTTCATCTTTCAAAACTTTAACAACGGGTAAACTATTCCATTTCAAACTATTTTTCAATAGAAAAGCACCACAAACAATTTCAAATTTTCCACCTGAAATAACATAATCACTTACAGTTTGACCAGTTTCTTTTCCGCCGGGTTCACCAGTTGATGAAGGATATAAGCCAATAGATTTCATCATAGTCCCCCATTCTTTATTATGATAACCTTTTCTTGATGGTTCTCCAAAATACCATTGAAGTAAATGAACCATTTCGTGAACTAGAGTATCTAATATATCCATATCAGTTTGTTCTTTAAAATGGTCTGGATTTAATGCTATTTCACTGATTTTATTTTTGGCATCACGTTCTTCAAATTTTTCATGATGATAATATCCCAATGTTCTAGATTGTCTTTGAAATGTTATAATACAATCTGGTAATTTATCATCAAATAATTTTTTATTAAAATATGAATAAGCATCATCAAGTGTTTTATAATTATCTGTTGTTATCATTATATCCTTTTGTATTGTGCAAAACAATTATTCTTCGTTTGCTCTTTCTTTTACATCTTCAATATATAATTTTATAGTCAATACAGGAAAAAATAAAAGTAAAGAAATAAGAATGACATTTTCAATATAGAATACAATAGTAAAAAATTCATTTGGATTTTCCATTGCAAATTTAATTGGAATATCCATAATCAAGAAAAATCCAAAAAAAAGTATTCCACCATATGAAATCAATTTCAAAAAGAAAGTAAATAAAATTATTAAATCTCTTCCAAGTATTTTTAAATATTTCATTATCCTTTTTTATAAATTATCTAAAATTTTCAGTTGTCCATGTTCTATCACAAAATTTACAACCCCAATGATATTGTGGATAATTATATCCATATCCATCTTTAATATAATATCCTTCTTTGGGCATCCAATGAAATAATAAACAAATAATAATTTTTATAATATTCATTATAATCCTCTTGCGCTATTTGCACCATATTGTGAAATAACTTTTTTCAAAGCATTCATTATAAGAGAATGATTAATAAATCTAAGGTCAGCCAATTGAATTCCAAAATAATTTTCAAAAGTATAAAAATTTAAAAATGCAATATTTGGGTCATCTTTTAATACAACATCCTTTTTTGCAAATGCATCTATAAAATTATTCGCAGATTGAATGTTATCAACTTTCAATATTCCAAATACACGTAATTCATAACTTACTTGATTTGTTTCAATATTATAGAAAGGAAAAAAATAATGGTCAATAACAGCAATTGTTTTTACATTGTCCGTATATTTTACAACACAAGCTAAAGCAATAGAATAATTTCTTAATACTTCTCTTTTAACTTCATCATGATTTACGACAATATAAATATATGTATAAGATAATTTTTCATCATATTTTACACCAATTGAATAGTTATATGTTTTAGTTTGTTTTTGATTAAAGCAATCTATGATTCTATTTTCCACATAAGATTGTTTTATTTCCTGTCTTTTATTATCAATTAATTTTTTAATTGGAGGTAAATGTGAAAACCCAATAATAACTGAAATAATCAATAAATAAGTTTCATATTTTATAATATTGTCACGATTCATTTTTTCTTTCTCCTATAACACTTTCAATAATTTTAATTGCTTCTCTACCGGGAAGTTCTTTCTTTTCCATTAGAACGTCTGATAAAACTCTAATTTCATCAATATGATTTTCACAGAATTCTTGTGTTGCTTCCCATTGTGAGATTATCCATTTTTGTACTTGTTCATTATTCATAATACTTTCACTATTTCCAAATGGTATTTGACCAAAAACTCCATGATGAACCAAGTAAGAAACATAATTTTTAATATGTTCAATATCTCCCCTAGCACCAGTCCAACGTTCTCCGAGAAGAACTTCTGTTGCCTTATCTCCAGCCATAGAAATTCTAATATCTGCAATAAAGCTTTTTAAAGGAATTGCATAATTAGTTTCTGTATCAACAGGAATAACCATTCCCAAAGCTGAACCTCTTCTAACGGTAGAAACAAAACTAATTAATCTATCTTTTCTAAGATGATATAATGCAACAGCATGTCCACTTTCATGAATACATACTTGTTTTTGTTGTTCTATTGGCATGTTATCAATTGGATTTGAAAATCCAGCACGTTCTTCTACTAATGCCCACTCTAAATCTTCTTGTGTTACAGAATTTCTATTTGCAAATCTTGCATTTCTAACGCTGTCTCTTTGAACAGACATTGCAATTTCTGCCGGAGTTATTCCATGAGAAAATGCAACAACACTATCAACATTTATATCATCATGTTTGATTTTATTCAAGTAATATTCAAATATTTCTTTTCTTCCTTTTGCGTCTGGTGGTTCAACAGTAATTGTTTTATCTAATCTTCCGGCTCTGACAATTGCAGGGTCAAGAACATCAGGTCTATTTGTTGCACCAACAAACATTACATATCCTTCATTTATTGATTTCATACCAAACAATTTTCTAATAATATTTTGGCATTTAATAAATTCGCGTTCTTCTGAAAGACCATCCATTTGAGTTAATAATGTTGATAGAGAACCTCCACCTATGCCCATCATTCCGGCTGGTTGATTTTGTCCTCCCATAACTCCCCCTCTAGAAGAAGCTACAGCATCAATTTCATCAATATAACAGATTGCACTACCATATTCTAATGCAAGATTTCTTGCTTTGTTAACAAATTGATTCATCTTTAAAATATCAATTCCCCAAAACATTGCCTTAAATCCACTTCCTTCAATTGCGTGCATTGCAATCCCTGCTTCACCACTTAAACACTTTAACAACTGAGTCTTGCCAGTTCCCGCTCTTCCAACGAGCAATAATCCTCTTGGTGGTTCACCGCCCATTTCTTGAAATTTTTTGTCTCCTCGAAGCGTTTTTATCCATTGTCTCATATTTTCGACAAGAATATCTTGGCCTTTATAATCATTCAATGTTAATTGATTTTTATCTCCCGGAATAATTGTAATTGTTTTTGAACGAGCCATAAACATAAATAAAAATGCAAACTGAGATATTAATAATAATGCAGAAAATCCCAATCTCAGAATTAAGGAAATCATTGTGATAGCCATATCTGAATTGAAAAAATAAAATATAGAAAATAATACAAGTGTTGTTATTAAATATTGTGATACTTTTTTATTCTTTTTAAAAAATCTAATTACAAATAAAATACTTGCCAAAAACTTAATCATCATTCTCCTGTGTCAATTTTTATTTACAAAATCTTTCCAATATCCTTTTTGAGATAATTGTTTTCCAATTATCAATGATTCTTCTTTTGAGATATTCATCCATCCATTTACATGAGGTATATTAACTGATACATTATGTTTTATAAAAGCATGAGGGCATTTGTGACAAATAAAAACACGTTCTGTTCTTATTGTTAAATTTCCTTTATTTTTTCCACGCAATGCCAACCCTAAAACATATACTTTTGCATTAGAAATATTGTATCCATTTTTTATTGCATCAAGGATTGCCGCTTGTTCTGCATGAATAGCATAATCAACATGTGATAACAATTTCCGTTCTTCTGCTGTTGAAAGTCTATTTCTACCTTGTCCTAATATCTTATTATTTTTTACAAGCACAGAACCAAATCCCACATCAGATTTACATTGTTTTGCCAATTCCAAACAAATTTTTCCATATCTATCAATTAAATAATTGTACATTAATTTTTTCCTTCTATTAATAAAAGAACTATTTTATCAATTTTTCCCCATAAAAAAACAATCTTAATATGATTCTACCATATTAAGATTGTTTTGTCAACCCCCAATTATTTTATCAACATCCTGAATAACATTATAATCTGTTAGCCACCAGACAATTTGTTCTTTATTTTCAAGATATTCTCCATCAACATATTTTACAGCAAATTTTTTCTCAAAAGATTTACAATAAAGAATATCACCAAATCCAAATGGTTTTTCTGCAAATTGTGCCTTATATATTTTTAGGGTTGATTGTGTTCCACCATTGATAGAATATGCTTGAACTCTTGGAGCATATTTATCGTTCAATCCCATAACATAAATATATTTTTTATCTACATTTGGATATACAGCTTGTACATGTTCAAGAATTTCTTGTTCTGCCAATATTTGTTCTCTAAAAGTCAAATTATCATTTGGTGTATTTTTTTCTATTTCTAACAACAATGGAATTCTTTTTTCTTTTGATTTATCGGAAAGTTTTTTAGCATATCTATTTTTACCCTTTTTGAATTCTTCCCAAATTGTCAAAAGTTTTTTATTGTTTCCAAATGATTGAAAATATTTTATTTTAATAAGTTTTTCAAATTTAGAAGATATATATCCATTTTCTTCGGCATCAATTAAAAAATCAATAAATGTATTATATTTGTTTTTTCCTAATTCATATAAATCTTCACTGATTTGATGGTTGAAACTTTTTATGCTTTTCAAACTTGATGAAATTGTTTTATTCTTTTTATCGGCAATGATTCCCCTATTATCTTGACCAAAACGATATGGAGGAAATTTAATTCCAAAATGTTTTTCAGCTTCAATCTTTGTTTTTGCAAGTCTTTCTTTGTCTGCATCATCTTCAAGCATTTGAAGAAATACTTCATAAAATTCATATGGATAATTCGCTTTAAGCCATGCTCCATATAAACTATCACCAGCAACACTGTAAGAATGACTACAATTGAAACTATATCTTGAACTATCTTCAATAATTTGCCAAGTCATACTGGCTGTTTCTTCGGAATCTCTCATTGAAACTTTTTCCTCAATAAGTTTTTCTTTCATTCCTCCAGTAAATTGTTCTTTATATTTTATAACTTTTGCATATCTCTTTTTGGCAATATTTTTTATTATCTCATATGTTTCATACATAGGAATTTTTGCATATGCCATAACACTCATTGCATTTTCTTGATAAAGCATATAACTCTGTGGAAATTCATCAGTTTGAATCAATTTGTCTAGAGTTGGAATCCCATATTCAAATTTTTCACGTGCCTCAAATTGTTTATAATTTGATTTAAAACCCGGCCTGATAGCCGCAACAAAAGCAGATAGTTCTGATATATTTGTTGGCGCATATTTTGCAACTCTGCCAACAGTTCCGGGTTGTTCAATTTGATTAATTCCCATACCACAAGCACTTTTATAAATATTCCAAACTTTTTCATTGTTTTCACAAATTTTTAAAAGTTCTGGTAATGGATGTGGTTTAATTCCAATTCTTTTATAAGTTCTATAAATTAAATCAACAACGGCAACTTTCAATAAATCATTTTTAAGTAATTTATATTGTTCTGCAAATAGTCCATCACAAGCAACACAGATATGTTCTACATTTCCTGTTTTTATTTTTATAAGACCAAATTCTTTTCGTAAATCAAAATCTGCAAGAAGATAACCGCATGGATGAATAGTCAAAGAATTTACGAGTCCGATATATTTTCTACTTTCTAAAAATGTTTGATGTAATTCTTTGTCAATATAATCAAGAACATTTAAATTTTCTTTATCATCTTCTTCTGCGTGCTTATAATCTAATTCAAATTGTGTTAATTGTTCTGATACATGATTTGAAGTATCAAAATCAATTCCAGCACTTCTGGCATATAATTTCCAAGCACTTAAATTTTTAGTTGTTCCAAATGCAATCATGGGATAACTTCTACCCTCACCCACTATCTCTACCTGTGCTTGTGCAAAAATTTCTGGAGTACCAAGATTGAAATCAAAATCTGGAAGTGACTTTGTTTCCAACAATCTTTCTTTGGAAATAAATCTTTCTGGAAACATTTTTACAGATGCAGAAATTCTATCAATAGTTGTTAGTCCAAGTAATTTTGTAATATAGAATGATGGTGCTGAACCTCTACCAGTTAAGGTAATTGAACCACCTAATTCTTTTCCCTTTTTTACAACCTCATAATTTAATAGAAAATAATCAGACATTCCGGTTTCAAGAATAATATCCATTTCTTTTTGAATTTCTTCTTCATAATGATTCCATTTTTCTTCTGGCACATTATCTTTTTCAAGACTCCATAAATTCCAAACCATATTTTTAAATATGTTATCTTTTTCTTCTTGATTTTTAGTTGGATAAATTGTTGGAAGTTTAATTTTTGTATTATCAAAAATTATTGAACTATATTCTTCAACATTTTGAAATATATTAGTATTGTCCAATGCTTCTACAATTTGGTTTTTATTTAAAATTCCCTGAATTTCAAATCGATTCTTAAATTCATCATATGAAGGAAAATCTAAAAACCAACCTTGTTCTTCTGGATATTCAATTCCTCTTGATAATAAATAGTCATCACGGTCTTTTGCCTGATTTGGAAAAATCATATGACTATCTGCACCAGCTATAATTTTAATGTTGTGTTTCTTAGATAGATTTACAATTCTTTGATTCAATTCTTTTTGTGGTTCAACATTATGTGCCTGAACTTCTAAGAAAAAATTCAAACCAAAATATGATTTCATTTTTAAAACAATATCATCTGCATCTTCGTATTTCCAAATTCCACCAAGACATGCAGAAGTAACCCAAACATTATTTGGATTTATATTAAATAAAAGTTCATCATCAATTCTGGCACGATAATAATATCCAGAAACATTTCCTTCAGATAATGCCCAATTTATTTCTTTTCTACCTTCTTCATTTTTTGCCAAAAGAATTAAATGTGCATTTGTTTTATCTTTTTCTTTTCTATCTCGAACATAATATGTTTCAACACCCAATAAAGGCTTTAAATTATATTGTTTTGATAATTCAATAATTTCTATTGGACGACCAACATAGCCGTGTTCTACAGAACTCAAAACATTTTGTTCTAATTCTAAAACCCTATTCGCCCTATCTTTATTTGAAATTGTCGAATCTGGAACAATCACATTGCTATAGTGCGAATGACTATGGTAATTTATATAGTTACTCAATTTTTGGTGTTCCCTTCTCAAAAAATATTCTGCTAGAACCTGTGCAGAATACATTATATGTAAATAAATAATTCAAACTATCACTACCTTTATCTCCACCATTAACCCAACGATGATACAGGTTATTCTCAACCATGTATTTCAATACTTCGGTTTTTGCAATTCTAAAAACAATCTCATTTTTTCTGTGAATTGTATAAACATAATAATCAGATTCCGTAACATTGATTCCGCTTGGCTTTCCTCTGCAATGATATTCTAATCCAACATTGCCAGTTTTTTTACAGGTGAAATCTTGTTTTGCTTCTACTTTTATTTGACGCTTATTTGTTTGAATTAATAAATCAAATTTATTACTTTTTCCACCGCGTCCTAAAGTTTTCCATCCATAAAATTCTAAAAATTTATTTGAAATATCATTTTCATTTCTTATAGATGCTGGCAAATCTTTATTAAAATTTTTGTACGACATACTAGATTCCTTTATAAAAGATTTATTTTATTAATCGTATTTGTTCAACAGTTGGTCTTCTTATTTTATCAATTCCACTATAAGCTTTATTATACGAACGATATAAATCTGTATATGGTCGGTCTAAGAATATATTGCCCTCTTTTGCAACCATAAGATATTTTGACATTATTAAATAACCAATCAGATTCAAGTAAAACAGCAACTCCTAATTTATTGGTATCATCTCTGCCATTATGCATTCTCTTAATAACCCATCGAACAAATTCTGCTTGATAGACATGACCAACACTCCACCAAAAATAAACCGTTTTAGGATTTTTCATTTATTCATTTCTAATTGAACATGTTCATAAAGTCCAATGGAAACATTGAAATGTTTAGCCCATTCTTCTTTAGGTGGAATTGTTCCTGTTTCAGAAATCTTTAAAATATTATACCATTCAATTGTTTTTTTGGATAATTCTTTTATGTATTTAAGTGGTTTCATTTTTTCCTTTGCTATGAAAAACATTGTAATTTTTTAACTTATATTTATTAATAATTTTTTTATCAATTCCAATACCTTCTAAAAAATTATTATATGTATCATAGATAATTGATTGAACATATGGATTATTTGTGAATTTCACTAAAACTGCTCTATCTTCTCTTGATTCAATTGTATATTCTTTATTTGGATATGTATTTTCAAAGAAATAATTTATAATTTCATATTTTATTCTATTTTCACTTCCATATATCAAAATATTTTCTATAAAATTTTTTTTACCTTCTTTGAATCCCAAACCTCTAGTATGCATTAATTGAATATTGTTTATAAAAACTCTTTCACCTATATTCGACATACTCCATCCCCATTGTAAGGATTCCCATATATTTTTATCTAATAATTTTTCAGTCCAAATTTCATTAGATAAAAATTTTGTTATATTGTTTATTGTTTTTAAAAAAATAAATCCTCTTTTTAATCTTATATCTCCAACTTGATATGATGGATTTTTTCTTTTCTCTATAATCATGTTTTCCTTTATGAATCTTTCATTTTATGAATGTTTTTCAAAATATTCTATTGAATTTGAAAGAGAAGATATATGTATTTCATTTCCAAGTTTAAAATCTTTTAGATTATTATAAATATTTAATTTAGAAATCCATTCTTTTGTAGAATAATAGTCTTTTATTGGCGCACCACAATGAGAACAATTTTCATCTTCTTCAATAATTCTACTATTACAATAATCACAATTCATTTTAATTTAACTCCACAAAATGGACAATAATTAATAATTATATCTGCGTGTTGATATAAAGACATTATCCAAAATTTTTGAACATCATGATGCCATATTGTTATTGCATGTAATGCATCAAGATATTTCAAACCATGAATTTCTTTTTTTAATTCTTCACAATTATGATATTGTATTTTCATAATATTTTCCCAAACATAAATCCAATAAACAAACATAAACAAACAATCAACAATAATTTTCCTTTGCGAATTAATTTATCAGCCGCAACAATCTTAAAAAATCTTTCTGATTTTTCAGGGTCTTTTGAAATATCTAATAATAACTTTTGTGAATCATTCATAATGACACGGTTTCTTTCATTTTAATCTCAACCAATATTGAATTCGTTGCCACCAAGATTTATAAATATAAGCAGATATAAGATTTATAAAAATTTGAGTTTCATTTGTTGCAATAATTATTTGATAATTTAAATTTTTTAACTCTTGATTATATTTATTTATGCTATTAATCATATTAATTTTCATTTATAAGGAACACCTTTTTCAATTGCTGTTTGAACATATTTTTCATATCTTTCAAGATAATCTAGTCTGTCCAAAACTATTGCTAATTCCCAAGCTGAAACAGATATTTGCATCATCATTGATGAGTTACCTCTGTTTTTAATCGTATCCTTAAGATAGTGAATAGAAAGTGGGCAAGGCATTCCAGTGTAAGTTTGATTTAATATTGTCATTTTATTTTCCTTGATAAAATCTGTATTTTATTTATATCTTATGATTGCTATATCACAATATAGGGTTAAAAATTCGGGGTTTTGATAATCAGGCTTATCATACTTATACGGAAACATTTCTATATCAAAATCATGTTCATTTTTTCTTTCAATTTTACGAACTAGAAATTTTATTTTTTTAGTATCTATATATTCTATATAATCTTTTTCAACTTCAAAATATGCATATCCACCAGCAACAGATTTAATTACTTTACCTATACCTATCATTATTGTTTCCTATGTTGATTTATTTTTATTCTTTCTTGTCCGTCTAGAAATAGAATTTCTTTTTTTTATTGTTTGACGGTCAGTAGTTTTACCAAGCCATTCATCAGGAATTTGAACAAGTTTCCCTCTGCGATTACGATAAAATTTTCCATCAATATTAATTCTTTTTGCCATTATTCCTCAATTATGAAATGCACATTTTATTTATTATTTTATATCCCAAGCGTTTTTAACAATAGTTAGAGATTCTAAAAATCCATCACAAATAAATTGCCATTCAGTAATAGTTCTTTCTTTTTTAATAAACTCAGATAATTCAATTTCATTTTTATTTTCTAATTTATTATAATAAACATATAATAAAAATTGCGATGTAATTATCTCATCAAAATTAGCTATTCCACAAAAATTTATAAAATTAGTTTTTTCCATTTTTTATTCCTAAAAGATTTTTTGTTCGACATGAAGAACAAATGGCAGTATCGTTAATATAATTTATATGCCAACCATTTGTAATTGCCCATATACGCGCAGAAGATTCATTAAATTTTGGTTTAGATTTATTCCCGCATTTTTCACATTCAATAGATATTTCAAGGTCAATCTGTAGGGTTGCCATAATAATTCTCCTGTTTTTAATATATTTGATTCTATCATATTTTACACAAATTGTCAAGGTTAAAATAAATAAGGAAAAGTCATATATGACCTTTCCTTATGATTATTTTTTTCCGGTACTGCCGAATCCACCACGAGTATCACCATCCAATTTATCAACCACAACAAAATTAATATCGGGTTGTTTTATCATTATTCTAAATTGGCAAATTCTATCATATTTATTAATAATAGTTTCCATAGTTGCATAGGCTGTGAATTTCCATATATCTTCATTTCCACAATAACTATTATCAATAAGACCAAATGAATTAGCTTGCATTAACCCATAATTTTTAAAAAGTGAACTTCTTGGAATGATATAAGCTTCATAATTATCTGGTAATTTAATGGAAACTCCCAAAGAAATATGTTTATATTCTCCTCTTAATAAATGGTATCGTTCAACAGACCTTAAATCTAACCAATCAGATTTTCCATCTACATATTCAATATGAGGCATATCTTTATCATGATATACTATCGAAATATTTTCAGTCATTTAATTCAACTTCTCCTTTAATAAATTCTATTTCTATATTTCCATCTTCATTATAACAAGCATCTTTAGTAACTTTTAATCGTGATGAATTAAAAACATTATTCCAAACAACATTTCCATCCGGTTCAACTACATATATAGTCATTCCAGATTTTATATTTATAAGTTCAATATCTATCCATTGATTTTTATTCCAATATTTTGCTGTCCACATATTGTTCATAATATTAATACCAACCTTCAACATCATTATTTCCATCTATATAAGATACCCAATAATCTTCTCCTCCGCTATAATGAAATCTTGTGCGAAATTCATCAAAAGTTTGATATTCAATTTTTCCGTCTTTTGGAAGTTCGGCAGGAGCGTGTGCAGATAAAGTAATAATTGTTTTTAAATCATTATTGACATGTAAAACATAAACCCAAAAAGCCAACATTTCAGAAAACCTATCCCCTACTTTTGGATTTTCCATATGTTCTTCTGTTAATTGTTTTCTTTCATTATTTTCAAACATATTGTTTTCCTAATGTTATATATTTTTCTATTGTTATTATGGGTTCTTCACAATAAACAGAAAGTTCAATTGCAGTTTTTACGGCTTCTTTAGTATTGTGTCCAAGATATAATGATGCCAATGCAAAATCTTGTCCTGCACCAATTGCATCATATTTTGTTATTTGTTGGATATGCCATCCACTTATATAAAAAATTTTATATTCATACCCAATAAAAAAAGTGCTATTTATGCTTCCATTATCAGTTTTCTTTTTTTTCCAATCTTGAAATCTGGATATAAATTCGAGTAAACCTGTTTCAGTAGAACTAGATGGTTTTGTTGTTTCAATAAATAATTTCATTAAAGAAGAATCTTCTGCATATCCAGCAGTTCCAACAACAATATCATTTATTTCATAAAGTTTTACAAAATCAGATGTGTTATTTTTAGATTGAGTTGCATTTCTGGTCATAATAGAATCACTAGATATTTCAAATCCAATATTTTTTTCATTATTAATAATTTTAACTGCAACAACACTCATTTATTTTCTCCATAAAACACTTATTTTATTAATCAGATTGTAATGTAATTCTATAATCAGCGTCTTTAGGTAAGTTTTTTATAAATGATAAGAAGGTATCCTCTGTTACCAATATAATTGTATCAACTTCTAATTCAACTGCAACAGAAGAACCATATACTAATATAGTATCTCCTTTTTTTAACTTTATCTTTCCATTCATATTATTTCTCTTTCTTATTTTTTAAATAAAATGTACGTTTCCTTAAGTCATTGGTGCATATAATGATGGATTTTCTTTGCTTTCCCATCTTTGGTCTGATTCATCTTCGGAAATATTATAATATTCTTCAAAAATTTCACTAAGATTTTCAGAAACTTCATATGGATTTAATTTAAATCTTTTAGATAGCTCATTAGCTAATTGCCAAGTAACACCATGACCTACCATCGTATGCATTATAATTGAAATATCCTTAAGTGTTGGAGAAAAATGTTGAAAATCATCATCATCTCCAAAGTATCTCACCCTTATATTATCTTTAATTACTTCATCATTTTGACCGGGTTCAAAAGAAAAGAAGTGACAATCAATTTCTATTTTTGTATCTCCATGCCAATTTAATCTAATTTTATTCATGCTGGCAAAACCTTTAAATATCTTCCATATTTGACAAACATATTGCAAACAGCTTGATTAAAACTCAACCCATCTCCAGTTATAATAACATCTGGTTTACCAACTGTTTCTTGATATATAAATTTAGATGTATATAAAACGGTATCATATTCATATGAATGATAGCCATAATGTTCCATCAATTCGATAATATTCCAAGTGTCATTATATTTTCCAGATTGTTCTGGATGCCATTTTGAAAAATTAATTTTATTGAATTTATCGCATAGCGAACATTTATCTTTTGGACATCTTCTATTTTCTGTCAATCTTTTAAATACAAAAACAACATTTTTATGAAGTTCTTTTAAATTTTGGTCGCCATAAAATTCAATAATCATTTATTATCCAATCTTTACTTGATTTTCTTTAATTAATCTCATTCTGATTTCACCATTTCTAGGATTGAAAAATTTAATTTCAAATTTTAATCCATTATAAATGACAACATTTTCTTTATTTGCCAAATCCATTAAAACAGTGTTGTCAAATTCTTTCAATATCTTTTCTGCTTCTTCTTTAGAAATTCCTTCAATCACTTTCGTTTTATCTTCCATTTTTTCTCCATAAAAATTCTATTTTATCAACGTTCCATTGTCACGACAAAGTTTCCATGCTTCAATTTGAATATTTACTGGAGCATTCATAATGCAATTTTTTTCAGAACAAGGCATTGCAACTTTTTTATTAACTCCATCCCAAATTAAATAATAAGAAACAACATGAAATACAGAACCATCACAATGAACATGATATAACCATTTTTTATTTTTCCAAATTAATTTTCTTGGTAGACCAAAAAATTCATTTTCATCATCAGATTCTATTCTGATTGTTGGTATTGAATAATATGATAAATTATCCATATTTTTCTTTCCATTGTTTTTTGGTAATCCATTGGCCTCTTTGCGCCGCCCAATCAGGAAGTTCTTTACCAAAGTTTGTTTGACCATCTTCTTTTATATAATCTTCAAGTTGCCAACGAATTTCACCAATCCAATCACCATTATTTGCACTAATAACATTTGAATTATATTGTTCAGATTTTTCCATAATTAACCCTGTTCCAATTAGTTGTAATAAAGCCAATAAATTTTTAGCTTGATATTCATTTAATTCTAAAATAAGACCAGTTGTTGGAAAACTAATATGTTGAATTTTTAATTCTTCTAATCCGGTATCAATTTCTTCACTTGATTCGTTTTCACCATATTTTCTTAAATAATAACCAGTTGTAATAAAGTCAATATTATTTAATCCAGTGAATTTAAATTCTTCAATTATACGAGAATCAATTTCCATAGGTTTTTCATTCTTATAAAATATAATTTTTTCTAATGGAATTTGATTGTATAACTTTCTAATATGCGTGATTTTATTTATATCTTCTATATCAATTCTCATTTATGAAAACCTCATTCTATCCATTCGGTTATTTATATCAACCAAAAAATTATCTAATATAATTTTTAATCTTTTTTGATGTTCTTCATTTCCACCCGTAAAAACATCTACGATAAGTTTTTTCATCATTGAATCGAAAATTTCAAGACCATCTGTAATTATTTTATCATTGTCTCTGAAAATTTCATCTAATTGTTTTTGGGTTATATTATCCATCTAACCAATCACCTCTTTCAATGGATACCAATTCCAATGAAATAGGTTTATTTATAAATCCTTTTCCATTGCCTTCATCATGTTCATCTTTCCACCATCTTGAATTATCAAGAGCGATTTTTACAACCTTATTAAATGCTTCATTAAAATCTTCTGCGGCAACAACATAATATTCCAAATCTGTCTCACCATCATCATCTATAGCATGATAATTCCATTTTTCTTCAACGATAACATTCCAAATATACATTTTAATTTTTCCTTTTATTTATGAAACTAAGATTTTATCAATGATGGATGTCTATATTTTTTTAAATCATTATTATTCATATTGCGAAAATGATTTCTAATATCTTCTGCAAATTCATTTATAAAATGTCTAGATTCACAAATATCACATTTTATATATGGAAATTCTTCATCGCAATCACCATCACAAAGTCTATCATCTAAACCAGCATGATGTTCAACTAATTCATAAAGTTTTTTTAATGATAAATGTTCTATATCATAATTATTCATTTGCCATGTGTTTCTTTTATTTTATTTCTCAACAACTTTTTATAAGATGAAATTCTTGCCCGAAGATAAGCAATACTTCTTCCCATTTTAAGATTGGGAATATCGTCTGGATGAATTTTTGCCACACCTTTTGAATTGTCACCAAGAAACATAACTGTTGCTCTATCATTTTCAAAAATAGTTTCTTGCCTTCCATCTATCTTAAAAGAACCTTCTTGTATAATTTGACCTTGACCATCATATTCTGTAAATTTTTGATATACGGGATGATATATGATAGTTGTTTTGTTCATGTCTTTCATTTTATTATCTCCTTGTTTTTAATTTTTATATATAAATTCTTTATGATATTTTTCTTCGGCATCTTTTCTTGCTTTTACAGCATCATCAAATTCATCATATCTACCCAAATGAATATCTTTTTTATTTACTGTTATCAATGCCATCCATTTATTTCTATTTTTATCCCAATAAACACCCTTTACACCAGATGTATTATTTGAATAAATCTTACTGTGAATAATGTTTTCAAAATGTTCACAAATTCTAAGATTTGATTTTCTATTGTCATGAATCATATGATTTATATGGTCAGCATCTTTTGAACCATCAGAATTCATAATCAACATATGCATTCTAATAATCTTTCCAAATGATATTGAAATTATATATCCATCTGGATTATATCTCCAAGTGTATATTTTAATTTTTTCATAATCTTCTAAATCAAAATAAAATGGCTCTTTTTTCTTTGTATATCCAATTCCATAATTATCAAAGAATTCATATTTATTTAAAATTCTTAACTTTTCACCAGATTTTCTTTTTGATTCTTTTAATAAACATCCACAAGATTGAGTATTCTTACTCGTTAAACTTCCGGTAGAAACATTCACTATATTTCCACAATCACATAAACATTTCCACATTCTATGACCATGTTTATTTTTTCCAACTAGTTCAATCACAGTCAATTTTGTATATTTTTCATTTTCTTTAACTGGCATTTATATCATCTCAATTCCACTAAATATTTTATAGTACATTGTTCTTCTTTATATATCACAATTTCATCGGCTTTCAACATTCCCCTATCTGCTCTTGCATGTATACAATTTGCATTTGGTGAAAATTTTTGTAATTTATTATAATCTAATTCATAATATTTACTATCAAAATTATAAACATTATATGGATTTCCATATGCAACATCAAATATAGATAAAAATCCAGAATTAGATGTTCCACCAGTCCAATAACTTCCTTTCAAAGAACTATAATTTAAACTTTTTACTGCCGCAGACGCAAAATATATTCCCAAACCCCACATCTTTCCGGTAATAACTGCATTTGGTCGTAAAATCAATCCGCTATTTATGATACTCCAATAATTCTCATTTTTTGAACCATGAAAAAGTAATTTTTTTTCATTGATATTATTTTGTTTTATAAATTTGTCAAATATATTTTGAGTTTTATTATTGACAACCTTCCAAGCTTGATAAAATTTATTATCAATAGAACCAAGATGTGATTTAATTTGTTTTTCTTCTGTCTTATTTATTTCGGAAAATTGTAAATCTAATACATCAAGAATTGTTTGCTTGTCATTATCAATATTATCATCGGCATTCAAAACAGATTGTTGAATTACCTGACCCTTCATTGTGTCAAGCAAATCTTGTTCTCTTTGAATAATAATTCCAAAATCTTTTTTAGATTGAGAAATATTATCAGAAACTTTTTTCATTTTTCTTGGGATAATTCTAAATAATTGAATCAATTGTTCATTAAAATAATCAACATTGGAATCCAAAGAAAAACGATTATTAATTAATGCTTGTGCTTCATCAATCATTTTTTGAGTAACATTACTGGATGAAATTGTATAATTTTCTTCAATGGCTATTTTTGCCATAGATTGTAATCTTTGAACAATAGTTGCAATTGATTTGTTTTTTATATCAGAATATTCTCTTGATTTAGAATTAGATGTGATTTCAGATACTAGATGAGTTTGGTCAACATATCCTTTTCTTAATTTCTCGTGTAACTTTTTATCCCAATCATTAATTGAATAATCCATAGTTTGAGAATTAGAACCCACTCTGCCCCATTCGGCAGTAAATAAATCTCCATTGGGAATCATACGATAATATTTATTTGCATTTCCATCTACTTCAATTTTCAACAGATATAATGGTTGCATATTTATATATCCTTATTAATTTTCAATCTGATATACATATAAAATCCAAATGGAAAAACAGTTAAAATAGAATATAATCCATAAATAGATTTATATAAATTATAATATTCTTTCCAAAGAATGTAATCAATAGTTGATAGAATGGCAACAATCAAACATGCAATTACCAAACCTATGAAACCACCAATAAATAGACTAAATATTTCCATATGTTTTCTCCTAATCTGTTCATTATACTATAAACCAGTTGTTTTGTCAATACCCATTATTTCAGGACAAGAGTAGGAAAATCATCATGGTCACGAATTTCATATTGAATTTTTTTAAAATTACAATAACCAATTATGTTTCTTTTATTTGTAGAACTAAAGATTATTTCATCTCTTAATTTAAAATTAATGCAAGTAAAAATCATTCCCAATTCAAAAGCCAAAGCAAAAATTTCTGCTATTTTAAGACCATTATAATCTGTATCATCTATATCATATTTTTCATAAGACATAAAATATCTCCATCAATCAATAGTCATAGATTTATTTGGCCCAATCAAAAAATCTATTAAAATATTTTTTTGTTCTTCGCTCAAATATATCCAGTTATTTCCATCTCGAATAATAAGAACATCATCATTGCCTAATTGTATTTCTAATTCTTCTTCTGTATATCCACCGTAATTAGTATGAACAACAATCCAAGTTTTTATTCCTTGTTTAATATCATCATTTTTTAATTTCTCAATAATTCGTGTTCTTTTTTCTTCCATTTATAAAACTCCTGTTCTATCAATCAAGTGAACTAATTTTATTTCCGCTAATATGAAAAGAAAATGGTTTCCAATTAAAATATACTGGTTCCCAAGATGATAAATTAATTGTTTTTCTAATTTCTTTCATATCGTGCATATCCGAATTTTTCGGAGAAAGCATTCTTATTTCATTACATTTATCACATTTAACGGCACATCTTGTTTCTTGCTTATCATCCATTCCTCTAGTCCACCACCATTGATGAAATCCAAAAATACAAAATATATTGAATTTTATTTTATTTACATTATAGAAACCATTATAACTTTTCATATATTTCTCCTATTCAAAAATAATTTCCCGAACATCACCTGAAACAACTCTTATTCCCCAATAATTTGAAGTATAATATTTATTAATATTTCTTTGTTCCCAAATCCATTTGGCAAACATATCATGAGGAATAATAATTCTGTTATGAGTATAATCACCTTTATCATTATTTGATTTCCAAACAGATTCAATAAGCTTATAAACAGAACCACGTTTTTGTTTTTTCATAACAGTTAAATAAATAAATGTAAAATCCCAATCATAATTCCAGCATGTATCACATGGCTTATTTTTATAATTATGAAATTGAATTTTTGGAATAATAAAATCTAATTTATCATCATATTCTTCATTATAAAAAAACGGCCACCAAATTAAATTAATTCTATATTGCCCAATATCTTTCATTTATAAGTACCTTTCAATATAATATTTTTCATCTTTGAACAAAGGAATTTCTTCATCAATTGTCCATCTATTTTCACCAAATTCTGTCAATTGTTTGACAACAGAAGAACCTCGTTGCAAATGAATTTTCATATTATCAAATTCAATATTCTTTTCTGATAACATTGATTTCAATTCGTCTTGATTTTTTCCTTGCAATTCTTTATGACTAAAATTAGATTGTGCCAGCATTTGAATTGAGTTTCTAATACAATCAATTTGTCTCCACCAGAAATAATTATTCACATCTTCTTTTGGAATTGAAAAGACTCTTGCGTCAAATAAGGCTGTATCAATCTTATCGCTTTGTTCAACCGTACAAATTTCTGCAAAAATATTATTAAAATATAGTGTTGTCATACTTGCAGAAACACTTGTAATTTTTTGAATATTATAATCAAACCATGCATCGGTTTTTAAATTATCCCAATCAGTTAATAAAAGACTAATTTCATCACTTTGAGTATATGCAATTTTAGCACCTTGAATTTGAGCGCATAATTTTTTAGCTGTTAATTGCATGGATTTAATCATAACATTATCAAATGGTTTTGTAAATTTATTTGTAAAAGTATGGAACGCTTTTCCGTCAATTCTTATAATGGCTGGTATTCTACGTGCAAGATATGATTGACTTCTATTTTCATAAAATTCTTTCATACGTGTTCCAAGTTCATCATTCATTTATTTTTCTTTCCACTAATATAAATTACTGCATCGGCTTTTCCAATTAATACAAGCCAGCAATCAACTATTCGATTTAATAAATCATATGATAGCAATGGGCGTGCAATCACCCACTTTCCATCTATTTGTTTGTTAGTTTTTACAAGGTCATCAATTAAATATGTCATTTATTTTCCTTTATGAAATCATTGTTTTATTCAAACCAATATATCTGAAAAGTATCATCAGTAATACGTGTTGAATATCCTTGATTTTTATAATATGTTTCTAAATCATAAATACTCAAATTATCATACGAATCAAAATATCTTTTATAAATCAATAAATGACCGCTACCTTGTTTTGCTTCGTTGATAATTTGTTCTTCAATTTCTTTAAATAAATCAAAATTTTCTTTTTCAAATTTATCTTGAAATATTTTTTTATATTGTTTTGTTAATTCTATAATTTCTTTAATTGTTTTCATGGCTTATCAAATCTCCAATATCCTTTTTCAAAATCTATTGATACTTGAACTACATTTTCAAATAGATAATTTTCATATTTATAAACATGTTCTATAAATTCTAAATAATTATATTGTTCATTTTTACTAAATCCATCATATTGTCCATTGGGAAAAATAATTTGAACACCCCCACCATCATATTTATAAAAAACAATTCCAACTGTGCCAGAATCATTACCAAGCATTGTTTTCAATAGTTCAACCTTATCTCCAACGTTGAGATTCATTTTCATTTCTCCTCTGCTGTTTCTGGTGGACAACAATCTTTAGTACAAATACGAAAACGTTTGGCTTCTCTTAATGCTATTGTCGCTGTTTCTTCCATAACGAAATGAATACTACCATGAGGGTCGCCTTGCCAACAATAGCCATTTTTAAAATAAACAAAATATCCTTCTTCTTCTTTATCAACGGCTTCAACATGAGAAAGGGCAAGAATTTTTTGAACAGTTTTATTCATTTTATTCTCCAAATATAAATATGGTAAACAAGCGTCACAGGAATTCCATCTATGCTCTCATTGTCATTTTGAGAGGTTATTTGCATTGATGAGTGCATAGTCTTACCCGCCGATTCATCAAGACTTGATGCCCTACCGGGAGACTCTATGTCATCACGAAAATCTTTGCATATGGAGTATCTCAAACTCCATGACGCTCATATAAGATAATAATACCACATTTAACTCAATTTGTCAATAACAAAAAAGCACCAAAATCCTAAGATTCTGATGCTTTTTCTGGATTTTGTATCCTGAATTCACAGGACATACGAACTCCACATAAATTATTGCAAAAAAATGGATTGCTTATATTGGCAATAAATTTTTCTTCTTCTTTTATTTTAGCCACAATTTTCATAAACCAATTTAAAGTTTCAATTGCTTCTTTTTCTGTATATTGAAATATCTCAAATGTATTATTGCGAATAAACCATAGTCGAATTTCTTCTATTTTAGTTTTTTGATTTTGAGATAAAAAGAAAGCATATAAAAATAATTGTTTTTTATATCCATTTAGTTTATCAATATCAGATTTTGCTATTGACCCATTTTTATTTTTCTTGATAATGGATGTTTTATAATCCATAAGAATTATTTTGCCGGTTGATTTTTCTTTCAAAACAATATCTGGTTTAACAACAAGTTCTATTCCATTCCAAATCGAACTTGTTTTTAATTCTGATTCCAATATTTCAAAATCATCAGGATTTATATCAATATTAGTAAAAAAATCATAGCCAGCATCATAATAATTTTGAGTCATTGTTCCGGAAAGAGAAATTGATTGAACAACTTCATAAAAATGTTTTTCATAATAATTCGGCAAATTAAATAAATCTAATTCACCCTTAAAATATTTTTCCAGAATATCATGACATAAAGTTCCAAATTCAGCAAAAAAATTTGGCTCTCTTTTTAACGTATCAATATACGTTAATTTCCAAGCATAAGCACATGTTTCAAATGTGCTTATGTTGGAGTAACTAAATTTCATATTATCAATAATAAAATCATAATCAGACATTATGTTTTAAACTCTTCTGGCATTTCTCTATATTTCTCATTTGGGTCATCTGTTCGCAATGGCAAAGTATTTTTGTCCCAAGAAAATCTTTTCCAAAGTTGTTCTGGTGTAATATAAAAGCGATAACTTGGATAATCAAAATATAAAAAGCAATCACCAAGTTGTCCTGTTATACGATTTTTGAAAAATTCTATTCTTACATCATATAAACAGGGTTCTATTTCCCATCCCCCACCTCTTTTTTTCTTACCTTCTTTTTCTTTTTTTGTTATTCTTTTGACAGAAAAATTATATTGAACTAAGTTGAATAAATCACCGCTTCCTGACATTTCATAACCGGATTGAACACTTGTAATTCCACTTGCTGGTTTACGAGGATGAACAACAAGAACAACTAGAATATTAAATTTATTTGCAAAATTCTTTATTTTTACAATTGCTTGTTTTTGTTTTGCATAAGTATTGTTATCGTCTTCACCTAGTCCCAATGTGGCTAAATTATCAAGCACTAAAACTTTAACGCCCTTTTTTCTAATGGTTTCTTCGGCCTTGCCTAAAACAGCATCAATATGATTATCTTCTGCTTCATAATAATTTATTCTGCCCTTATACCAGTCTTTCATTTTTTTAATGGTATCAATTTTAATAATTCTTTTAAATTTATTTTTGTGTTCTTCAATATGTTCTCTTCCAGCCATATTGATTTCAACCCATTGACGTAACATATCAGAAGGAAGTTCACCAGAAAATACAGTTACATCATATCCTTGATGTAATGCTTCATTGATAAACAATTGATTAACAAGACTTGATTTTCCTCCTCCGGCAAAACCAGTAACAGAAACAACATTGCCAAAGAAAAATTTATAAATCATATCATCAATTTCTTTTATTCCAGAATAAAGACCTTCTCTTTTTTCAAGGTCAAAATCTTCTGCTTCTGAAAGGTCTAATATTCCTTCTATCTTTTGTTCTTCGGCATTATTAATAAATTCTAAAACTTTTTCTTTTCCAAATTTTACTAGAACTTGATTAATATCTTTTATTTTTTCATTTTCAATTTCAAGAGGAAGATTGACAAATAAAACTTTTTGTTTATCAGAACCTAGCCGAGAACAAACTTCCTTACGCATTTTTATTCCGGGTTCATCATTATCTGACCAAACAATTATGGTTTCAAATTGTTGTAAATAATCAAAATTTTCTTCAATCCAAGAATAATTATTTGCACCAAAAGGAACTGAAACAGAATTTTGATGCCCGGCTTCATAAACAGATAACGCATCCAATTCACCTTCAGTCAAAACAAGTGTTGAAAGCGGACTAGTGTTATTCATTCCAAAAAGTAATGGAGTCGTATCTGCATTTGGTTGTGACCAAAATTTTGATGAATCTGTTTTTTCAGCAATTCTTCCAAGACGGTATCTCACCATTGTAAGAACACCATTTGTATTTCTATAATTATATGTGATATTACCTTTTTTATCCGACAATATATCAAACTTATCTAATGTATTTTTTGATATTCCTCTTGTTGCAAGATATTTTTCAACACTGGTTCTATCATATGATTTTTCATTTTCATCTATTTCATATTTTGGATATTGATAATCCTTCTTTTTTATATTCTTTTCAGAAAATCTAAAAGATGTTTGTGATTCTTTAAATAATTTTTCAACAGAATCAACATAAGAAAGTTTATCAAAATTCATATAATGGTCAATAATATTATATGTTTTTTGACAACCAAAACATTTAAAATAATCACCTTTTTCATACCAAACAAAAGATGGTGTATCCTCATTATGAAAAGGACAGCACCCCTTTAAATTTTCATTATCATAATCTTTGATGTTTAAATCTTTGGCTATAATTCCTGCCGCATTAGCACCAAATTTTTGTCTTGCTTCTATAACTAAATCTTTAGGTATTAGCATATTTTCTCCAAGTCTATAAAAGTAAGAATTTTTTATGGGTTGGATAATATATAATTATCCAACCCATATTTATTAATAAAATGTATATTTTATTCTTCAGGCCATTCAATTTCTGGTTCTTTGTCGAAAGGTGTTTCAACAGTTGAAGGAGTATCCATATCTTTATTAGAAGATTCTACAAAATCCCAATCCCAAACAGTGAAACGAGGTTGTTTTGAAAATATTTCATTTCCTTCTTTGTCAGTATATTTTTCTTGACCGATTGAAAATGCCTTAATAATAATTTGAACACCCTTTTTTCTATCTGAACCTTCAAATGTTCCAGAATTTTCAATTGCTCTTACTAAAGTTGGAAAAGTTTGATAAGCTGTTCCTGCAACTGTCCAAAAAGAAAAATATGATTTTACATAAAGTCCGGTTGCTTTTACTTTTCGAGAATCTACAAAACGCAATTCTCCATATTTGCCTTTATCAACTGCACTTGTTACAATTACCCTAATAGTTTGGTCTTTAATCCACATTTTTATTTTCTCCTAGTTATAAATTAAATTGATTGAATTGATTCTAATTCGATTTTTAATTGTGTAAATGCTGATGTATCTGTAATTTTATTTGGATTTCCAGATGGTTCATATTTCTTAATTAATTCTACAAGTGGCTTATTTTTTGCTCCACCTTTTTCTTTAATCATTTTCATTACTTCTGTTTTATCAGAACTATCAATACTTTTTTCAGAAACTCTTACTGGAGGAGTATAACCCTCTCCACTATTTGCCCACTTGATAATATCTTTGCCAAATTTTTCAGAAAGAATTTCTCCACTTGAATCTTGAAAAATATGTGTATTATCTTTTTGAACTGTTGCAACAGACTTATCAATACTAAATGTTGCAGTAAATTCATATTCAAAACCGTTTCTTTGTTGCGCTCCAACACCTAATTTCTTTACATTATTTTTGCCGGTTTCATTCTTTTCAATTTCATATTGGTCTTTACCGCGCATAGTAGCAATTAAATGAATTGGACTATCTGCAATTGCTTGAATAAATTTATCATGGCGAGGAGTAACTTTTGCCCATGATTGAAATGTTCCACCAGCTTGTTGATGTAATTCTAAACAACCACCCTTTCCTTCCCATTCATGACTTGTACTATCAATAATTAAAATAGGATAATCATTTTCAACAACATAATCTACAAGTTCAACATATTTTTCTGGATTATGAGGTGAACCAATATCAATAATATCATATTGAAATTCATTGGCATAATAACGTCCACGAGATGCTTCTGTATTAGCCAAAAGAATTTTTCCATTTTTACCTTGACCTAATGCAACCAGTGATTCTAACATACCGCTTGCAAGTCTAAGTGATGAAAAAGTTTTACCACTTCCAGATGCTCCCATAAGAGCAAGTTTAGTCCAAATTAGTTCTCGTTTAGCTTGTGCGATATTAAACTGTGACATCTATATTTTCTCCTTGTGTTTCTATTTTATTTTCTATAAAACTTAATTCTTCTATTCTCTTAAAAATTTGTTCTTCAAAATCTTCATCATTATAACAAAACATAAATCCATTAATTCCAGAATCATTTTGCTTTGTTTTGTTGAGAGTGAATTCAAATATATTATAATCATCCTGAAGTCTTTTTGATAAAAAGTCATCAGCCCCATGAATAACCATCAAATCACCAGTCATATTATTCTTTTCAGCCTTATCAGATTCCAATAATTTATTTTTATAATTAGATATATACCAATATCTAAAATCAAAATAATTATCACCTAAATCTAATAATTTATCTATAAATATATTGAATTGAGTATCACGATTTCCATCCCAACCTAAAAGTCTTGCAACTTCCCCACCTAAATTTGATGGAGATATATTCCAAATCCAATATCTTTTTTTAACAATTTCTTGAAATTTGTTTTTTCCTTCTGAGTTCCCCCGGAGTATCACAATACATTTATTTTTCATTTTAACCTATCTCTATAGTCCTCTCTCCATTCTATTTTTTTAAATAAATTAGGGTTAATAAATTCATTAATCAGCTTAAAATTACTGAGTTAATTTTAATTTTTTCCATATTTTTATGGTTGAAGGAACAATTGATTCAACAATTTTTTCTATTGCCTGTGCATACAATCTCATTTCATATTGTGCATGAGAATCATTTCTTAATTCTAAAAAGTGTAAAAGATTCCATAAATCAACAGTACCATAAAAACTTGTATACATATTTTGTGGCAATATCATTCTGGCTTGTTCACGAGAAACACCTTGTTCAATAAGGTTTTTATAACTTTCAAATAAATATATTGATGTATCTGATATGTGATTTTTTACTGATTTTGAATGTGAAATAAATCCATCACGAATATTTATATTATCTATTTCTTCATCTATACTTGCTTGTCTATTGTTATCAGCCTGTTTTCTAAAAGATTCTGGAATATAAAAATCTATATTTTCAGATGTATAACGTCTTGAAATTTCATTATAAGACCACATCCGATGACGCATCCATTGAGAGCGAATAAAAAGAGGGGTCTTAACTAAAAAAGTGAAAACAACATGCTCAAATGGACTCGTGTGTTTCTTGGTTAATAAATATTTAATTAATTTTTCATCTTGGTCTTGAAATGTTTCTGAATTTCTATTTAAACTAACTCGTGCGGCATTTACCACACTTAAATCATTCCCCATATTATCAATCAGTTTTACAAATCCCTTATCCAATATATCTATTTGCAATTTATTTAATCTCCATGTGAATTTTTATTAATAGCAACCTCTAATTGAATCGAACAACTATCTTGTGGTTCAAAGCCACACATAATAAACCATTATACGAAGAGGTTATATTTATTACAGTCAAGAATGAAGGAGTTGAACCTTCCACCGCCTATTTCCAAAATAGCCATGCAACCGCTACACCAATTCCTGATTTTATTTTACCAGACTCGGATATACATCTGGAATTTTACTAGAATTGTAAGTCTAGCTCTTAATCCGTCCGAATGTGCGTTGGGCAGGATTTGAACCCGCAACCTAAGAGGTAGAAACTCTTTGCTCCATCCAATTGAGCTACCAACGCATAATTAAATTATTTAATGGATTTCCAATTCCTATTGATTGCAATACAACTTATTGTACTTCTTGCAACACCAAATATTTTACCAATTTCTTTGTGTTTATAGTTTGTATTTTTTAATAAAAATTTTATTTTTATAACATTTTCATTAGTTAGGATATGTTTTCCAGAATTTTCTCCTCTTGCAACTTTTTCAGGATGAATAAAAAATCCATGTTTTTTATTTTTACTTGTTGCTAATCTATTTTTATTTTTTGCATCTTGCATATTATCTTTTCCAGTTCCTTCAAATAAATGATTTGGATTGCAACATAATCTATTATCACAAATATGACAAATATTTATTTCTGAAAAATAATCATTTTCTAAAAACCATGCAAATCTATGAGAATTAATTTTCTTTCCCATATATTTGAAAGCACCATAACCATTTGTATCAATTGCACCAATCCAATTCCAACAATCATTTTTATTTTTAATATCTACTTTTGACCAAAATCTTTCCAAAATATTTTACTCCTATTTGGTTGAATGGAGGAAATCGAATCCTCATCGTGTTTTCACACCCTGATTCACAGTCAGGCGCATTACCAGTCTGCCACATTCAACATATGAAAATTATTTTGATTCATGTTAGTCTCTATGTTCCATGAATCATGTCCAGTAGCTAAGTTCAAAATCAATCCGTGTCCAGCAATCCCTAACCACACGCCCATCACCTTCAAAAGATTTCTACTACTCTAGAGTCTGAACAGATATATTGGCGGTCTATGCGGAACTCGAATCCGCAACCTATACATTGACAATGTATTGCTCTATCCGATTGAGCTAATAAACCATAAAAATAAATAAAACAAATATTTTATTTATAATTTGTAGGCAAAAAAAGAATTGAACTTTTGACCCTCCGCGTATCAGACGGACGCTCTACCACTGAGCTACTTGCCTATATAAAAAATACTATATGGGAATTTAACCCATGTCCACGATTCAACAATATCATCATTCGCATTTAGAATATAAATCCATTGAATGATACCAGACTTATTGCACCTATTCACTCGGTCAATAGTAAATTTTGTGTGTTGAGATGGACTCGAACCATCAAGTACCTTACGGTAAACGGATTTACAGTCCGCCGCAACCCACCATCTTTGCCGCCAACACATAAGATATTCATATCAAGAATATCTTTTATTATATACATAAATCTTTGTCGAAATGAAGTGATACCTAAAAATTCAACTATGTTATTTTTGTATATTAGCAGTAGCGGAAGGAGTCGAACCCTCTCTAGAAATTTTGGAGATTTCATTTCATCCACAGTACGCCACTATAATGATAGTCTCTCCTATCAGTCTTTTTGTTATTATCCTACATATGGTATTGAAATATCTCTATCTCAACCAAAAACATATGCTTCGTCATAATGTTTTATCTGGAAAACAACCAGTTATGACTATTAGTGGACATGGAGGAAGTCGAATCCTCGCTCTGATGGTTGCAAACCAACTGTTTTCCCAGTTAAACTACACGCCCATTTCGATTAACCTGTACATCGAGAGGTATTTTTTTTATTTAATCATTCCATCCATCATGAATTGGACTTTGTGGCATATTATCAGGCCATCTGCAATCAACAGGAAGAGGGCCATTTCCCCATCCAAACCATTTTGCCGCCCAACACTTATATTTACGAGGTGAATGGTCTGCAATAAAAGTTGCAATTTCTGTCACGACTGGAGTATCTGTCACGACTGGAGTATCTGTCACGACTGGAGTATCTGTCACGACTGGAGTATCTGTCACGACTGGAGTATCTGTCACGACTGGAGTATCTGTATCGGTTGGCACAACGGTTGATGTATCGGTTGGTACTGGAGTTACATCGGGACAAGCACCAATAAACCATTCACCATTTCCAACAGCATTTTCATTCACATATTGTTCTTGACAAGAACCATTTCCAATATCATGATGAGCTAAAACTAATGAAGGTTGAAATAATGGAGCGGCATATACATTATAGCCAATCACAGAAAATAACAACACAACACCTAAAACAAAGTTCTTCAAAATCTTCAAATTATAATTCTCCTTTTTATTTTTATAATTTCTCTTACAAGTGGAATCGGTGAGATTCGAACTCACGAAGCATTCCTGCGCCAGATTAAAAGTCTGGTGTCGTTAACCTCTTGACTACAATTCCATATTTTTTCTTCGGCTTTTTCTTTTATATGTTTTTCTATATTCTTTCATATAATCAGATTTAGCTTTTTTACATAATTCACATTTACAATATTTATAAGATGTCAATGTTCCATGAGTATTTTTACCATCACTTTGATTTAAATCAATTAAAGTTTTCTTTTGATGACAAATCACGCATAATAATTGACATTTATTTAATTCTTCTAAAAATTTTTTTTCAGACCACAACATTCCATCTGCCAAAGTAAAATTCTTTTCATCTCTATTAATGTGGTCAAATTGTAAATTTTCTACCGAATTACATTTAGAACATTTGCCGCCTAGATATTCAAGAGCAAATAATTTTCTTTTTTGATACCTATTTTTCATATAGGTATTCATATATTCATTAGAACTCATGTCTTATCCTTATAATTTTATGTCGCCATTCTACGCTTTTCTGGTTTAGCCATTGAGCCTACCCAATGGGGTCTGTAGCTATGAATTTTGAAAACAGTCTGTAGGATGTTTTTGAGACATCCAACCGCGAGAGATTTTTTGATTGCCAGTTATTTAACCTTGTTTCTGTCTCTAGCTTATAAAACAATTTTACCACAATATTTTGAGTTTGTCAAGGGTCAAATTACAACCACATTATAGACTTCATCGTTCAAAACATTCAACATTGCTTCATATGGATTCATGCCCAAATTTTTAATAATGCTTGAAAAAACCGATGGACTTGAACCACTTGCCAATTGAACACCCTTATATTCTGAAAATGCATGAAATACATTTTGGCGACTATTTACATTCCAAAATAAAATATCAGGAATTTTATGTCCGGCATTTTCAAATTTCAATTTCATAGCATCATAAAATGTCATACGATAACCAGAACATCTATCAAATTCCATATCTGATATAATGATAATCGCTTTTGGCATATCTTCAGATGAAACCTTATTTTCTTTTGCCGCATTAAGAACTAAATTAAAAGCAGATTCAATATTTGTATTTTCTACAATAGCTGGAACATTACGAATTTTTTCTGCCAAAGTATTTCCAACAAGTTTGACAAAACTTGGACGACTTGAAAATGTAATGAATGAATCTTTAAATTGTCCACTATTATGTTCTGCACAATAAACAGCCAATCCAAGAGAAATTGCAATTGGTCTACCTTGCATTGAACCAGATGTATCAGCCATAACCAAAACATCACCATCAACAAAATAATTTGGCAATGCTTTCCATTGTGCTTCTAAAACTTTATCTGGACTTGTGAAATAAAAGCTTTGACTTCTTCCACCATATTTTTCTGCTAATCCCATTTTTTCAAAAATGTCATAAGGATATAAAGTTGAAGAATTAATTTTTTCTTCACCTGTTTCAACTTTTTCAATAAATTTTCCAAAACGTTCCAAATCATGTTTTGAAAAAGATTTACGATAATTCATCATAGCCTTAGAAGGAACAGAACGATAGTCAATTTCTGACCATTGATTATTTGACATCTTACTTTCAACAATATTAATATGGTCACGCAAAGTTTTTAACATTTTACGATATTCTTGTTCTGAATATCCTAAATTTTTTGCTGTCAATTTTCCAAGACGATTTGTTTCAGTTGAAGAAGCATTAATACTTTTCATCCATTTTGCCAACAAAGAAATTGAATTTCCCGAAGTAAAATTTTCCAAGTCTTCTTTCAATTGATTTCTAATCAACTCCCACATATATTTTTCCACAGGAGTACCAACAAACTCATATAAATCATCCCAACGCCCAAATAGAGGAATGATATTAATATTTTTAATCATAATATCCGAATAATTATTTGCTAAATATTTCCAAATAATTTTTGAAACACTACGTTCACCAAGTCCACCACGAACATTACGAGCATAAAAAGACATCTTTGTTGCAAGCAATTTATTTTCATAAAAAGCCTTAATAAAAAGATTTTCTACATCTCCAGTACGAGTACGCAATGCACCAATTACACCAAATAAATCAACTAAACTATTTTGAGTTGATTTTAATGCATCAGCATCATTTTCTGTTTGAGTCCAATTTGATTCATTTGATAAAGCATTTTTTAAATTCATTTTATTTCTCCTCTGAAAATTCTCAAGACGCAATTTATTTCATCTGTTTGAAAGTTGATTATTTTAATTGCTGTATAGCGTCTTATGATTGTTAGACGATTAGCCAAGACTCCATTTTTTCTTTTGGACAAAGATTTTATTTGCTGTGAGAGTCTATCTGTACATATATAAATTATTTTTCAAGACACTTATTTTTCAATTAACGGTTGAATTGGGTTTGATTACTGTGCGTGTCTTTTATATTTGTGCTGTTTATGGGAATCGAACCCATCATAATTCTTTGAGAAAGAATTGTCTTAGCCAATAGACCAAAACAGCATTTAATTTTTAATAAATATGGTTACTATGCTTTTCTATGTAGGTCGCCAAGCGTCCCTTATATCATTACGATATAAATTTGACTATGCACCAAAAACAGTCAATAAATAACTAAAAAATAAAAATTTTTTCTATTTGATATGCTTTATTACCATAAAAATAATTCAAATTAAATTCAACATGATTATCATTATGAGCAATAATTAAGTCATAGTTATTTGTTTCGAGAATGAAAGCATTATTATCAATTTCCATATCTCGAACAGAATTAACAAAAGAAAATAAAGCACACAAAGTTGCCAAAGCAGACAATAAAACAATATGATATGATTTCATAAATAATTCCTTTCTAATTTAATATAATTATACCATATTATTCTAATCTTGTCAAGGACTTCAATCTTTCAGTCTCTAATTTGATTTCTTTTAAAATTAAAGCTTTTTTTACATTGCTATCCAAATAAGTATAATTAAATTCTTTATTTCCTATTGTTATGTTTGTCATTCCATATTCATATGAATAAGAATAATCTTTATTGGGGCAATTATAATGCTCTTCCATTAGATAAAAATCTAAATTATCAATATCATATTCTAATTTTGAATCACATATTGGACATTTTTGTTTGAACATAATTATATTATTTCCATAAAACATAAATTTCATCAATTATTCTTCAACTACTTTTCTAGCTTCATCAATTTTACTAATTTGTTTATTTATAGAATCTTGTGTATCACGAACAAGACTTCTGATTCCCTTGCTAATTTCTTTTGTGGTCATGACAGTATCCAAGCCTTTGATTAAAGTATCTGCACCATATTTACAAATATATTGCAACGCCCTAGCTTCTTCTTCGGTCAAAACAACTTTTACTTGAAATTCCATTATCGGTCTTAAATCAAATTTAGCCATTAATCATCTTAAATAAATTTTGTATTTCTTTTGCATAAAGAATTCCGGGAACACCATTTTCAGGGAAAATAACACAATCAAATTCATGAGGTTTTCCAGTGTTATATAGTCCCGGATAACTACCAATTAAAAACATATTTTCTACTTCGGTATAAACATCAAAATCATATTCTTTTTGAGTAGCATACGAACCTTCAGAATAATATTTACCATATGATTTGAAATATAAAAGTTTAACTTGTCTCATTTTATAATTTATCCAGCATGTTGATGATGTTTCATTAATAAATGATTTGCCCAACCACCCTCATAATAAAAATCGTCACAATATGGACATTTAATTTTTTCTTTTTTAATTCTAATGTCAAAATTTTTTTGACCTATTTCAGTCCAAAGATGAATAACATATTCATTATCTGTATCATATCTATCTGCATGATAAAAATTTCTAATAGGAATATATTTCATTTGATTAATAATGTGTTCTATATCATTTTCATTCATTTTTATTCTCCTTAAATTTTAGTATTCCTAGAGGGACTTGCACCCCCAACATTCCGCATGTAAAACGGACACTCTACTATTGAGTTATAGGAATAGAGTCCTCCAAGATGGACTCGAACCATCATGTCACCAATTAACCTTTCTGCGCTTTATAAGAACGAGGGTATATTGGAGGATAGTGTGTCCGGCTAGAATTGCACTAGCACTTTCTGCTCTTCAGGCAAACGTGCAGACTAACTACACTACAAACACATAATTATTTATTTTTCTTTAATTTATTCGATTTCTTTATTTGTATTTCTTGTATTATAAAAATACTTTTATTTCCAACAATCATTCCATTCTTCTTTTTGAAGCGTTTTTTATCTCTTTTGTTTGCTTTTTCAATTTTCATTATTTGCTCCTGTTTCAACAAATGCTGAAAGAGACACCTAGAGAAGTCGAATCTCTATTAATTGTTTTGCAGACAATTCCCCACCCGGTAGGAATAGGTGTCATTTGGCGGAATCAGTAGGATTTGCACCTACGCATCATGTTACTGGTGGCTTATGTTTAGCAAACATACACATTGCTACTCTGTCATGATTCCAATTCATTACTTTATTTCTTCAACGATATATCCTCTGCGAATATAATCGCTCACCTGACTTTTGAAAAGCCAATCAGTGAAAACTTCTTCATCTCTTGTAATCAAATATTTTTTAGTAACTTCATTCTTTGGCGACATTTTTAATATCCTTTTGAAAATGAATTTTTCTTACTAGAGGAAGGATACGGAATCGAACCGTTATCGAGGGCTACTCGGTAGCCTAGTTTTCAAGACTAGTTATTCCCATGAATGCATTCTTCCATTTTTATTTCTGTGAGTCTGACAGGAATCGAACCTGTTCTAGATTACTCTGTCTGCTTAAGAGGCAGATGCCATCCCAATAGGCTACAAACTCATTATTGATAAAATTCACGTTTCATCAATTGATGAAATTATTTTTAAAATCCCATAAATAAAGCCAAATGATAGTAACATTATATGACGTAAAGTAAATCCTAGAATTATAAAATACAATAAACTTACTACAATCCATACGAATATGCCCAACTCTATTTTTTTATTAATAAAATATTTCCTTTATTAACTGCGTTTAATCATTCCAATAGTAAAATATCCAATTAATACCATCATAATATTCTCTCCATTTAGCATGTTCTAACCATCTTATTTCATTGCCATCAAAGCCTCTTGGAAGCCAAAGAAATCCTTCCACATCTCTTTTTTCACCTTTTTGTGCAATTTGAAATCTCATAATATACCACTGTATTCTTTTTTGGCTTTATTCCATTGATATTTCAATGCAGAATAAAATCCATAAATATAAAATAAATTGAAAATTGAAAATAGAAAATAAATAATAAAATCTTTATATAAATATAAAAATAAACAAATTTGATAAAGAATATTATAAAGAAAAGATTTTATATAAATTCCATAATTACTTATCCAATGAGAAATCAATAAAAAAACTATTATAACTAATGGCACACCTATCATAATAGCATAAAGTTCTCCTAGTGTATTCTTAAAAAATATTCTAAATATACACCAAAATTTATTCATAAAACATCCTTTTCATTTAATTTTTGAGTCCCATGCAAGAGTCGAACTCGCACCAAAACGTTCGTAGCGTTTTATTCTATCCATTGAAATAATGGGACATAGTGTTCATGGAGAGAATCGAACTCACACATCTTTTCAGATAACAGTTTTTGAAACTGCCGCGTCTACCAAATTCCAGCCACATGAACATAGTGATTGTTTGTGCTGATAACAGGAGTCGAACCTGTAAACATTTCGTTTTAAGCGAAATAGGTATGCCAATTCCCTTCATATCAGCATAGTGAGAATAACTGGATTTGAACCAGTATGCTATTTCTAGCACCAACTTCTAAGGTTGGCATGTCTGCATTCCATCATATTCTCATTTTATATAAATTATCGGCTTGTGTTATTGATTTCATTATTGAGAAATAAATAATATGTAAGACGATAATTTATTATATATTGGCTAACCTTTTCCTATTTGTCATGTTGTGCGATAACTGCATTTCTGCACCATCCAACGAAAACAAATTTGTTGACTGGATGACAACCTTTTCAGAGAATGTAGTCAACATTCAATTATCGTAGACCATACACCCACGAATTTATTGTGCCAATTTCACAACCAATATATAAATAATATTACCACACTTTTTCAATTTTGTCAAGGTTTTTCAACTAATAATTGCTATATTATTTTGAAGTTCAACCTTATTGGCAAACCCAATCATAATAGCACGAGGTTGTATTTTTTGATTTTTGCTTTGTGTTGGAACACGACAATCAATTCCCTTGACAAAATAACAAACATCTTTAAAATGAACACTCCAATAAGTCTCACCCATTTTTTGTGAATATGGCTTATTATAATGATAGAAAAAACGTCTTTTAGTTGTCATATGTTTTCCTTTATTAATTGTTTAATAAATAATTTAATAGTCCATTGACACCATTAATCATTGAAAATTCTTTTCTAAAAATCTTATCTAAATATATATATTCATGTCTAATCATAGAACAATTCTCATATATTTCAATATGGCAATTTCCATAATCTTCAAATTCTTTTTCATGTTTCTTATTATAATGAGTTAAGGCAATTTGCAAGTCATTCATGAAACCTCCATTTTATAAACTAAATTTCAACATAAGGAAACATAGTTTTTACAGTTTCAAACATATCAAGAGAGTTCTGAATACTATCTGAATTTTTATTTTCAATAGATTCTTTTAGGGAAATTGCCACATTTCTCCAGCAATCAGATTTCCATTGAAGATATGCTTCTCTATTGTTAATATCATACTCTATTTTTTCTGGAATATTTATAATCATATGTTTTTTCTCCTATTAATAAAACAATTTTTTTATTTATGATTTCAATCATCTGAAGTTACTGTAAGATATTCTCCTAGAACTTCTTTGAAACAATGTTGACAAATATCACCTTCAATTTTATCTCCATCTCCAAAAATAGAATTATACCCACCAACAAAATTTATAAATAAAAATTCTTGAGTTTCCATTACATCATTATATCTAACCTTACATTTATCGCATTGAATAGCAATCAACTTTTCTATTTCTATATTTTCTTTTTCAACTATTTTCAATTTTTATTCTCCATTTATTACCAATTATATCCATAAAAAAATTTATCACTTCGATGAATTCGTATAAGTTTCAATGATAATTTTGCATAACCGTTATTATCATATTTAAAATATACAAAATCAAGATGAACTCTTTCAACAATTCTATCCAATGCTTCGGTGGCATATGGACTCATTTGTACCAAAATTCGTTCACCAATTAAATCATTCCAATCCAAATCAATTCCAAATTTTTTCCACCCAATTTCTTTCCAATATTTATCATTTTTTGCCTTCTTCAATAATTTAGAAGAATTTTCACTTTTCAAATCTCTGCAAAATTCAACAATTTTCATTTCACAATCATGGCAAACATTTAGACCTTCACTTCCAACTATATATAAATCAAAATATCTGGTTGGTTCATCGGTGTTACACAATAGGCACATGATAATCCTTTTTATTGTTATCTATCTCAGATTGTAAAATAATCATTTTATCTTTTACATCATTCAAAGAATAAGGATAAAAATTATTGGTATCTACACCACAATCAAATGAAAGTCCATATGGTTCTAAAGTTCCATGAACATGACCAAATAAATGCCATGAACCATGAAAAGATTTATTCCATGAACGCATTGGATAATGACATAAAATTATTTTTTGTTCATGACCATCAATTTTTAATTCAGGAATGTTGATTTCACTCAAATTTGGTATTGTGTGAACATTGATATTGGTAGCATTTCTATACCAATCATCATGATTACCTTGCAATACCATAGTTGAGCCATGAAGCTGTTGAAATATAGATGATGCAAAATTCCATCCACCAAAAGAAAAATCTCCCAAATGATAGATAATATCATTTTTTGTAACTTTGGAATTCCATCTTGAAATCATTTCTCTATTCATCTCGTCAACATCATTGAATGGACGATTACAAAGTTTTATGATATTCTTATGTCCAAAATGTGTATCAGCCGTAAAAAATATGGTCATTTATTCCTCAATTTACTTTCAATATATTCTTTTATAATATCACCATGACAAGCAAATGGTTTACACCAGCAGAACAAATAAATATTATGACCAATAAAAGCATCTTTTACAATAGAATCAATTGCCGTTCTAAATTCAACATCGTACAATATCCTATTATAAAACATTTCCTTATATTTGTCAATGGCTTCTTTTCTATTTTTTACCTTGAATTCAGCCAAAGTATTTGACAAATGAGAATATGGATTTCCAAGTATTGATGGTCTTCCGATATATACCATTCTACCCGGAAAAGATTTGTCTCCATCTTTCTTTTCATTTTTTACATAAATAGCCATATCTATTTCCTTTAAAATGGTATATTATTATGATAATCAATATGATTCAAAGCATATTTTCCATAAGATTCATAACTATCAAAATATTGAAAATAAGGAAATTTATTTCTTATTTTTTCTATATACTTATCTCCATCTGCATATAAATCATTTACTTTTACTATGACATTATTTTTTACGGTGGCATCAAAATCAGGATAAGTATTTATTTCTCCATTTTTATACCAAGCTTTACAAATAGTTAATGGAAATTGTGGAACAACCGATGTGAATGTTTTTTCTTTCATATTAATAAATTGAAATTTTAATTTTTTATATTCACATTCAAACACTTTATCAATCAACATATTTTTAGCATATATTGGATGATTTGTTAAATTGCTTCCAAGTTGTGATACTGATAATCCAATAGATTTAAATGTTTCAACGAAACTCCAAGATGTTTGTAAATCTGGACGATGAAGAAATATATCAATATCTGAAGCTTCACGATGGAAATACCAGTCTCTAGGTGCGCCACCAGCAACAATACTATATAAATCTATTGGAAATATTTGTTCCATTACTTCATTAGTGATTTCTTTTTGTTGATTAATATTCATTTTTTTCATCCCAAAACCATTTTTCATTTATAATATTTGAGTCAAAATAACATGGAATAATTTTACTAACTTGTGAACAAAGTTCATTGCCCATATCAACAAATATTCTTTCAAAATATTCTTTATTTAAATTTTTATCATCTTGCGCCATTTCCCACATTAAATTCCAGCCCTCAACTAAATCAATCAATCCTTTTGATAAATCTAATATTTCAGGATTTCCGAAACTAAGGCCACATTCACACCAAATACCGCTTGAAGAATATTCTGGCATAAGTTTTAGAAGAACTATTTTACCTTCATGCATTGGACAATAATTATTATTCATACACCAATTCCTTTGTGATAACAATCTTTCATAATGTTTTTAATAATGTTATGGTCTTCTATATTTTTATTTAATATTTTTAAAATTTCTTTTGGCATATTTGACATAGAATAACGATTTGCATTTTCTAAATTAGATTCCCAAAATATTATATAATCTTCTGAGAACAAAGCTTTAGTTTTTTTTACAATATGATTTCTTGCACCTGTATAATCATCTGTACTATCTTCACATTCCGAATTGAATTCATTAGCATACCAAATACAACCACAAGAACATTTATATTTATTCATTTTCAATCTTTCTATGAAAAAAATAAATAGATTCAGTATCACCAACTATAACAACAGAAAGAATCCATCCTTTCAATCCAACTTCATCTAAATATTTTACAACATCTAATAATTTAGTATTATTAGGCATTGTTTTTATAAAATTTTTATATTTATTCATAAAAGCATCCTTTTATTCATTAGTAAATACTTCAATCAAACTATCGTTGTCCAATAATCTGTTTAATGATACCCAATCAATCTCTGGAGATTGTTTTTCTGTAGGATAATCGGTAATAACTAAAATACAGTTTTCGATATAAAGTTCTGCATTACTATCCGTTCCGGGAATAGGAATAATTATTCCACTAAAAATATAATCAAGATTTTCTTTTATATCTTCACCTTCATTTTCAAAAAATTCTAAATCTTCTTTATAATACCAATAAATTTTTTGTCCAATTTTAAGTTCAAAATTAATCTTATCAAGATTTTTTTCATTTCTTGGAAGTTTATAATCCGATAAATCACAAAAAATTTTAACTATATTTTCATTCATTTTTCAATCCTTCTCTGATTTTTAATAATCTACCGCAAAATTCATTCACAGTCAAAATGGTTTTATGAGCATCATTTTTTCCAATGGAATGTTTCAAAGATGAATTTCCTGTTGCCAACAATGCTCTTTTGAAAGATTCATTTTTGGACAATTCATTATATGCTCTATCTAAAAGTAATTGATATTCATTTGAATGCCTATCAATTTCAACACCTCTCCACCAGAGAGTTTGAGTCTTCCACCATTTTTTATCTTTGCCTTTAAATTTTGCCTTTAATCCAACTAATGTGCAAACATATTCTTGCATGGCAACATCTTTAAATTTTAAAGATTGAAGAAATCCCTCCATGCTATTACACATAACACCATCAATTTCAAAAGGGTGTGGTGAAAAATTAGATAAATTTGATGCTGGAAATCCTTTACCACTTCCAATGTCCATATTATAAACCTCTAGTAAGATGATTCTTCCAATCTATTTTCAAAAAATTTTGGAAGTTTTGAAATACTTTTTGCAGACCAATTTTTTTTACATTGACAACAATATCCTTCAACCTTATAATATTTTCCTTCATGATAATCTTCATCATAAAATTCTTCGTGTTCATTATTTTCAATGGAAATTTGAGTTGATGTTTTAAAATATTTTGTAATTAATATTTTGCCATTATGTTTACAAGTTTTTTTTTGTTTCATATGGTTTATTTATCCATAAATTCTATAATATCATCTATACTCACAAAGAAATCATCTTCTGAATCTTGAAGATTAATTCCATGAAAATAATAAACTTTATCATAATCAATATACTTAACTTCAACATTATATCTAACACATAATGCTTTCAAGCTTGATAAAAATTCTTCTTCTATTTTATTCATTTATATTTTTCCTCTAATTTGTTTCAATATTATTGAATACTGAACAGGAATACCATCATAGTCATCTGTTTCATAATAGGTCAATTTTCCCATTTGGTCATCCCAATGTAAGCCACATTTTAAACAATCTTTTTCTTGTAAAAGAGAGAACTCCATTGGAAAACTACTAAGATGATACTTTCTGTGAAAAGTTAAACATTTAATTCTATTAAAATATTTATTCATTTTTCAATTTCCTTTATATTTCGAGATATTTCTAATAAAATTTGTTCATAATTCATAACTTTACAATCTCTAGGACATGCTCTCATCGCTTCGGTTATGGATGTAAATGCCATATCTGGAAATCCCGTTAATCCATCATGAATATATTGTTCTTTGATAATAAAATATAAATTTCTTAATGATATTTGCATTATTAACTCCATTTATTTTCTTTTTTCATTTTTTCAACTTCTTTATCAAATTTCTTTTTCTTTTCAGGAATATTTGACAAATCGGTATCAATTGAAAAATTACCAAACTCATTCATAATTGTTCCATTTTCGATGGCTTTATTAAAATTTGTTGAAAAATCTCCATCAACTAATTTAAAAATCATACAACTGCCCTCTCCTTTTGTATAATGAAATGGTTCTGGCTTTTCATCCACCAATTTAAATGTGACCTGTCTAAGTCCAAATGGTGATAATATTACTATTAAATATATTTCTTTCTTTTTATTTTTCATTTATATTCCTCAAAGATTTATTTAATGAAATTGGATGAAACAATATAATATTTTCAAAAATTCCAATTCCTAAATTATCAGGATGTGGGTCAAAAATCATATTTCTTGCATGATAAATAACTGCATGATTTGTTTTATAATTATTATTAGAACGAGGACTTTTACCTGTTGCAATATAATCAATTCCTTGATAAAGAGGATGTGGATATTTTATATAAATTGGTTCTAGGTTATAAGGTTCGAGAAATTTATATAATCCCAATAACCAATCATTATTTTCTTCTTCTATAAAATTTGGAACAATATCATAATCTAGTTCAAATAAAGAACAGATACAACATTTAACACAATCGCCACGACCTTTTTCAAATATTTTTTGTTTTATTTGCCACATGATTATCCTTTATAAATTTTTAACCTGCATCAAAAATTGTATTACCATGTTCATCAACTTCGTAATTGAGAGTTGGTTCTGGCAAATTAGTATCCCAAATAAATGATGGTCTAAAATCACCATCACCATCTGAATATAATGTAACAAGTTTACTTGAACCAATTTTTCCTAAAAATTCCATATGAGCAAGCATTGCTAAAAAATATGGAATCCATCTTGTTTCCATTTCACATTCTATATTGAATTTAATTTTCATTTAAATTACTCCTAATCATCGTAAACATTTTTTAAACAGAGATATAATAAATACCAGACATTCCATCGGAGTCTTTGAAAATTCTTTATTTCTCCGCCTTTCCAAATGGTTGAATTTGAATTTTTTCTAAATATTTTAAATTGATAATTTCCAATAGACCTATCACCTGTTGCATCATTCCATATTTCAGCATTCCAACTATTTTTTACAGGCAAAATACCAAAAGGAATTAATTCAATTTTTATTCTAAGCATATCTGAATTCCACTGGTTTAATTGGGAATATTTCTTTTAATATTTCCAATAACAATTCATCATTTTCAATAACTGGAATTCCAGTGTATAATTGGAAAGTATTTACCGGAAAACCAAGTAAAGATGTGGGATAATCATCGAATTCAATATGACCATCTTTTATAAGTTTGTCCCAATTATTTGTATAAACAATAAGATAATGTTTATCTTTTGTTTTTATTTCAAAAATATTTTCACCTTGAAAACCAATCATATTTGTTAAAAATAATCCATCAAATATTTTCATTAGGCCAACCTTTTATCTTTCAACAATTCTCTAAGAAAAAGATTTTTTTCTCCACCAATAAAATTAATCCATTCATCATAATTCCAAATATGCATATCTATATTAATCCATTTTTCTCCGGGAATCCAATCAGGATATTTTTCTTTATTAAAAACTCTTTCATCTGCGATAAAACAAAGTGCTGTAGTAGCATAATTTAAATCAGGTTCTTTAAAAGATGAATGTTCAATTTTATTGATGCCAAGCAATCTTTGAATGGATTGAAGTGTTCCACCATCATCTTCATCATTAATTATATCTCTTGTTGTTCCACCATTCAAGATAATAAAAGTTTTATGATTTTTAATGAAATCCTGATATAATTCTGTTTGACCATATTTATAAGCATATTCTAAAGCCGCATGACCAGCCTGTATTCCTTTTTGAATTTCTGAAATATTGTAAGGGACGAAAAAATACATTCGTAATTCTAAATTCATTCTATTCTCTTTTTCTTTTTTTTGTAACATAAATATCACAACCATAATTTTTCATAATAGTATGGCTATATTCATAAGATAAATTATTATATTCAAAACCATGACCAATAAACATATCAATCATTAATGAAACTTCTTTAATATCATTGACATTGATACCAACAACTTCAGTATTATTTGAACTATCTATTATAAATATTTCCTTCATTTTTTCTCCTAGTTGATAAAATTATACTTTCATCAATTTTGCTTCTTTTAATATTTTCATAAATTTTTTTGAAAGATATTCTAAAGTATAAATATATACATCTCCTCTATAATCTCCACCATCAAAATTATATGAACCAATCCAATCACCAATTTTTAATATATCACTATCTTTATTTTTATCTTCATCATTAATATGAACATAATTATAATTATCATAAAAACCAACCATATTTTTAATCATTTCAAGTTCTTCTTCATCTGATATAAAATACCATGTTTCAGGAAATCTATAAGTGCTACCGTCCTGTATCTTTTTAATAGAATTAAATTTATCAATTCTATTTAATTCTGTTTCATGTTTTAGACAACCTGATTCTGTTGTAAATTCACGACCATCTCTGGCTGTAAAAATTTCAACTTGTTTTTCTCCCGTTTTCTTTTTCACGGTTTTTGTTTTATAAACATCAATAGTTTTTGTAGATTTTTCCATTTTATATTCCTAAATAAAATTATGTTTTATGAATTACCAAATTAAAATTGGGTCGCCCATTTCTGCATCACAAAAATCACATTTTGATGATTGCCACCAGTTTAAGTGATTACATTTTTGGCATTCTTGAAGAGCATCCCACAAATGAGCAACTGCCTTTTCCCATCTTGCTTTATTTTCACGCAAAGATTTTGCTTGTTCAAGATTGCCAATAAATTCAAATGTGCCATAACCATTAACCTGTATAACAAATTTTGTTTTTTCTCTTTCCATTTTATATTCCTAGAATTTTATAATATAATTCTTTTAATTTATTGATATTTGGTTTATTTGGTAAATTAGATTTACAATTTTCAAAAAGTTTATTTAATTCATTTACTTCTTCCATCAAATCATTGTAAGTCATACCACCATTTAAAATAAATTTTAATTTATCAACATTTCTTAAAGGAAATACAATATTTCCTGTTTCTAATAATTCTCTTCCTTCAGTCAAAAGTCTATATAAATGATTAGAATGCTTTAAATCATACCCCCATTTTTCTTCTAGTAATGCACGTTTTGGATTTCTATTATTTTTCCACTGTTCATATTTTTGATAATTGTCTGAAGCATCACGATATGATTTTTCTTTTAATGCATATTCACGCCATTCAGGTGCAATAGTTTCTTGTGGAGAATGAATCATGTTGACAATTTTTTCCAATCCAAAATTTGGCATAGCTGGCAAACCATAATCTTCACGATTAGGTTTATTTTTTGGAGGATTTAAAAGATAATTCTTATGTAATTCAATTCTTTTCAATTGTGCAACTGCATATCCAAAAAATGTTTTTCGTGCAAGTTGTGATAGAAATAAGTTTCTATTATCTAAAAGAATTTTACCTTGTTTTGTTAATTTAATAATAGAATTTTCGTTTGCATATAACAATTCACAAACATTGGGGTTCATATCGCTTGCCAATTTCATAAATTTTTTCAATCCATAAATAATTCTATCATCAGATTCATTATCTTCAAATTGATTGAATTCTTGGAAGGGGTCAAGCATATCTTTAATTGGAACAACGCCAACACCACGATAATCCATATCGCTAGATATAGTGTTTGTTCCATAAAGATGTGAACCTGCTTTAGTTTCAAAAATTATTTTTAAATTTTTCATTTTATTCCTTAGATAAAAACCAACATTGACTTGGATAAAGCATGAATTTTTTTATTGTGTGAACACTTGTATCAGTAGTTGAATCTTTATATCTAATTGATTTCATTCCATTAGAATCCAATAATTTTATTGATTTATCTGTTGCTTGATATGCTGATGATAGATGGTCACGCCTACCACCCATACTTAAAATTACAGCATTATTTTCATTTGATAAATGTTCTACAATTGAATTCCAGAAAATTCTTTTTGTTGGTGTTGGAAAACTTTTCCATATTAGATTTTTTACTGGTATTCTATCTCCAACAACATCTTCCAACATCATTACCATATGCTTATGATAAACACCACCAATAATTACGTCTTTCAAAATTCTTTTTTTAGAAAGATATGCAATAATATCATTAAATAATTTTTGTTGTTCATTATCGGTGGCATTCATCGTTATTCCATAAGCATTGATAATACTATATACTGAACATAAACTATCAAGACCACCTTGATTTTTTGGATTATAATTCATTTTCTTTTTGCGTCCAAAATAGCTAATGTTAATTCCTTTTCAATATCGTTTGCTCTTTTTTCTGCAACCTTAGCCAAACCACTTCCTTTATATTTAAAGGCCATAATTCGCAATGAACTAATCTCTAATTTTAAATCTTGAATGTGACCATCTTTACTTTTATTATTTCTAATATTTTCCAAGTGAAATTTAACAGTTTCTCTATTCATTGCTACCTCCATTTATTTTCCTTTTGTTAGATTATACATTATAAGTAATCCCAAAACACCCATTAAGTTATATGCACAATCTAAATAATGTTTATGATATAGATTGTCAACAAAAAAGACTAGAATTGTACACATTATTAATATGATTATATTTATTTTGACATGATAAACATTCATATTTTCAAATTCCTTTTTAAAATATTTTCAATTTCATCAAAATTCCAATAAGGTATAATAATCAATTTAATATTATTTTTCTGACAATATTTTATCTTGATTTTATCTCTTCTTTTATTTTTCTTAAATTCTTCTTTTGCCCATTTCTTACCGCGACCAGCAAAATCAATTGGTTCATAATGTTGAATTCCCTGATATTCAATACAAATATTATAGTCAGGTAAATAAAAATCAAAATATAAAACAATTTTGTCTCTGCAATCTTTAAAATCATTACATTGAAATTTATATTTTACATTATAAATATCAAGAATTTTAATAATTTCTTTTTCACCTTTTTTAATTTTGCATTTTTTACAATTCCTTCCATTTATTCTATTATTAACAGCAGAATAATATTCATGTCCTTTTGGGCATAGCCACCAAAATTTCTTATTGCTTCCATAACTAATATCATTTGGAGTCAAATTCCCATTTTTTATTGGATGCCATTCCTTTGATATTTCTGGAAATAAAATAGACAATCTATTACTATCCGAAACAATTAATCCAGAACAAGAAGGACAACCCGTTTTATAATAAGTTCTTTGATTCGGAGAAGCATTCCACTTATAACCACATTTTTTACATTTCCATAAAATATTTTCTGTTGAACCACAGGTAATTTCAAATGCTTTTATAAAATTTGATTTATCCCATTCTTTTGCAATTTCAGGAAATAAATATTCTAAATTATTATGTCTGCCAACTTCAAAACCAGAACAAAATGTGCATCCTCTACCACTAAAAATTGAATGCCAACTTGCGAAAAAAATTTCTTTACATTTATTATCCAAACATTTAAATCTTAACTTTTCATTGGCATTTAGATAAATATTATTTTTCAATAATAAAAAATTCTTTTTATTTATCTTTATCCATATTCCTATATTTTCTAAACTAAAGGGATTGAATTTATGGACAATTTTTGGCTTTTGAACACTTAAATTTCCAAATTGAACATCATATTTATAGCCAAGTTTGTCTTGGATAATAACTCTTATTTGATTATTTTTATGGTAATTATCAATGAAAATATAATTTTTTATATTTAAAAATTTTATTATTTTTTCTATATTATTTTCCATTTTTATCTGCATCATTTAATAAAATTAAATCTTCATACATTTGTCTACCAATGAGATTTATAAGTTTATCTCTGCTTTTATCAGAATTGATTCCATATAACCTCATATGAAATTGAATCAATCCAAGAATATAGAACATATCAAAATTTTGAATATTTTTTTCTTTAAGATAAAACATAGATTCATATGTCGAAACTTGCTCATGATTATAATAACTGGCAAAATCTTTCTGATTTCCTTTTGAATCTTTATAAGTCTTTGTATATAATTTTCCTATATCGTGAAATTTAGCGGCCAATTGCAATCTATGATTATCGGGAGCAACAGTCAAAATATTTTCAAAAACCTTAAGTGTGTGCTGACCAAGCGTAGAACTATGATGGGGATTATCTTGGTTGAAATCATCCATTAGTTCTTCAAGCCATTCTTGACGATAATCATATTTATCATAATCATACCGAATAAAGACATTGTGAATACCTTCAAAATTTTGAGGAAAAGTAAAATTTTCATACATGCGCTTAATAACGAATTCGGGGACGAAACGTGTCCGTTTCCTGTTGTTTTCCAAGCAGATTTTATATTGGGTTGCAACAACTTGTGCTGTTATATAAATATCTGAAACTTTTGAATTTATTTTTTTTATTAATTCCATTCTCTTTTTTAAATCTATATTTGTCGCATCAAAAATTACAGATTTACCATCCATAAGATATTGAATAATATCTTTATTGATAATTTCAAAAAGTTCATTTTTATTTCCTTGAATTTCTTCCGAACCATAAATTTTTTCACGATATGAATCCGATGAAACAAGAACATAATTATTATCTTTTAAAATCTCTTTTGCAAAAGTAGATTTTCCACTTGCAGGAATTCCAACAAGAAATCTTAGTTCAGTCATTCTTTTTCTCCAATCATTTTCAATAAACGCTCATTAGTTAATCCGAAAACAAAACTATTTACATCTGATACTTTTTTATCATATAAACTATATATAGCAGACGGACAAACAGTTTGATTTACCCATAATGCCATTTCTTTTCTATCTTCAAATTTTCTGTTTTTGAAAAGAATATAATCATGTTCAATGGATACCAAAAGTTTATTAATTTTATTTTGGACTTCATTAAAAATTTCTTGATATTCTGGATAATAATTAAGAAACTCAGATTGTTCGCCGGTTCTAATCATATCAAGAACACGATTCTTTGTAACAACACCATTATTTTTTAAATGATGAGCAGAAATATATGCTAATGATTTTATTTTTAATCTATTCCAAAATTTGTCTAAAATAACATATCCTTCATCATTGAATGGTAATTTTTTTACTATTTCTAAAATTTCTTCTAATGAAGTTAAATTATATAATTTTGGTTTTTTAATTCCAATGTCAATGTCTAATTCTTCTAGGGTTTTCATATTTCTAGTGCCAATATGGTACAATGCTGTTTCATTATAAGGAATCACAACTCTATTAAAATTTGAAACTAATTCAAAGATATAGCATAAATCAATATTCAAAACATCATAATATAAATTTTGTGGAAAAACACTATGAAATAATTCAGAATAATTTTTATAAATACATCCATCTATTAACATTGAATTTTCTGATAGTGAAGCATCAGATGCATCAATTGTTCCATTTGTAGAAACATGCCATTCATTATTATCAAACCACAATTTAATTATCGAACCGTCAGCTTTTTCTTGTACTTTAACATTTGACCAGTCAATATCGGGAACATAACTTTCACCATAATTTCCGAATTTTTTGAAAGCCATACAAACAGGTTTTAAATCTTTTTCACGTAAAATCAAACCACGACATTCACGTACTAAAGATAATTTGAAATCACTTTCAATTTGACTGTACATAAAGAGAATATAACCATTTTTTTCTTTGATAGTTATTCCATATGGTTTTTCCTGAAGAATTGTTTTCCAATCAGGATTATGTTTGATAAAAGCAAGTAATTCTAGTTCCATATTCTCTCCTTATTTTCATTGATTATACCATTAAAATAATAAACCGTCAAGGGGTAAATTTTGACGGTTTTTGTTATTATTCTTGTAAATTTTCTATGCTTGCAATTACTTTGTTTCTTAAAATTTTAACTTCTTTTTCTTCCATATTAAAACTACCGCCATGCAATTGATTATCCAAAAGTTCAACAAGATATTGTAGCATTAATATTAGGGATTCTGTATTTTTATTATCAAAAGTTGTTGCCATATTTTTTTCCTTTATAAAACTATTGTTTTATTAATTTGACATAAAAACAACAGCAAAAACAAAACCACATACAATAATCAATGAAAATTCATGTAAAAAATTCTTTTTTATATTTAAAATATAGGAATTAATTATATTAAAAACTCCAATTCCAAAACCAATACCAGCTATAAAAATTCCAAAAATATCCAAGTGATTCATATTTATTCCTTTCAAATTTTTCTTTTATTTTATTAATCTTCTGGATTTAATTCATTAATCTCATCCAACTCCCAATTTTTATCAATAATTCTTGCGTTTTTATCTGGTTGATTAGCCCATCCATCAAGACTTGATAAATCCGCGCCTTGTAACATACAACGTGCAATCATTTCAATTATTTCTTCTGGAGTTTCTAGGTCATATAATTCTTTACGCCATGCATCATCTACAACATTAATTACATCATCATCTACTTCAATTTTACCATATACATTGAAACTAAAATCAAAAATTCTTTTTCCCATATTATTCGACATCCATAATTGCATCATGTGCCGCACGAGCAAATTTTAATTTGTATTGAAATTTAATATCCCAATCAGCCATATTAAAACATATCCTTTTTGCCTTTTCAATGCTTTTAATACCATCCTGATTTTTTCCCCAACCACCACCATAAATTTCTGTATAATAGCTAGAAACATAATCATAACTATCTGTTTTTATAACATATAAAGTATATCCTTTATATTCCTCTTGCCAAACTATTTCACCATCAATAATTTCTTGAAAATAACTTTTCATATTATCCTTAAATTTTTAAACCAAATTTTAATACTTTCTATTAATCCTGTTTGAAATGGTTCATGCATTCGTGTTCCACAATTTTCACACCATAAAACATACATGGGTGCTTGCATTAACTTCATTTGTTTACATGAAAATCTATAATATTGATGAATATTTCCACATCCCATACATTTAGCTAAAATCATATTTTATTCAATTGATTTATTAATATTTTTTCCAAGAACTTTTGGTTGTGGATGAGCAATCAATTTTGGAAAACGAGGACGAGGACTTTTTCCAATTTTATGAACATGATTCTTTCTGGTTGCATGAGTATGTTCATTTGGATTGCCTTCAATAACTGGAATATCAATTTCAAAAAATTTTAGAAATTCTTTCTTAGTCATTTTTGTCATGTTATATTTTCCTTTTCTAATTGTAATTCATAATTGAAATCATCAAGTGCTTCTTTTTTATTTCTTCCAAATCCTACAATACGAATTTTCTTTTTATTTTTCAAGAAATATTGATATATCATCCAATCATTTTCCATCAACTGTAATGTTGATATATGACCAACTGGTATCATATCAACCTCCTGATGCTAATTCAATCAATGCATTTTCATATCTATTTATTAAATGACCATATTGATTAGGTTGACGATAACAATTAGATAAGTTATCCAATAAATCACAAGCCTTTACATTTCTTGCAATCATATTTCTTGAAACTCTATAAATATATTCTTCATAGGTTTCTAATTCAGGGCTTCTCGTGATTGCAAAAACAGCAACATAAATTTGATTTCCAAATATTCTTTCAATTTCTTTGAATGAATAATTTGAATCCTCAACAACGTCATGCAACACAGAAACAATTCTGTCTCCAAACATAGACCACTTCAATTTATCAACACGATTATAAACCCTCTGAATATGATACAAATATGGTTCAGTTCCATATAGCTGTCCATTGTGACATTGTTCTGCAATTGACCAAGCTTGTTCAAGTAATTCTTTTTCATTCATTTTTCACCTAATCATATGGTAGTTTATCTTCATGAAGACTATTTACAAATTCTTTTAATTTTCTAAGTTCTGATTTGTTTTGAATTAAAACTTCATAAAAATAATATTCTTTTCCAATTAAAATATTCCAAATCATATTGAAACGTCTTTTAATAATATTTAATGGACTCCAAGAATATGCTTCCCAAGAACGAGTTTTATGTGAAATTGTCACATCCCCAAAATCACCATCTTCATCAATCCATTGTCCGATTTCCAATACTCCACATCCACAATAACAATTTATATCAATTTCGATTTTATTTTCTTTTGGGTCTTTCAATTTTTCCTCTTTTATCTTTCATATCCTACAAGAATAGAACCACCGGGATATTCTTGTTCAAAATAATTAATCAATGTAATATCATATTGCTTTGCCCAATCAAAAGCATTTTGCATAGCACTAGAATAGGTTTTTCCATTGAAGTTTTCAATGTAACCAGATAGAGCAGAGATATTTCTTACCTTTGGAATATCTAACTTGAAAGTGTAAACTTCTTTTTCTTTTGTCTTTTTTTCAGTAAGTTCTTCATAAGATTTTTCAACAGAAATTGGTTCTTTGACCTTATTTTTACTTCCTGCTTTTCGTCCCATTTTAGACTCCTCTTGTTTATAATTTTTATCTCTGTTTAAACATTCTTGTATCAACATGAATAGTATTTGTTTTTTTATATTCAGGAAATATCATAACATATAATCCAATTTCTGTCAAATCTTCAATGAGTATTTGAAGATTTTTATTTTCAAAAGGCGACACAAAGATACAACCTACTGAAGAATTATCTATTTTTATATAACCATTTTTAGTTAATATATTTGTTGGTTCTGGATGCCAAGAATAAATATTTATATCCATTTTGTTCCTCTTTATAAAATTACTATTTTATCCATAACCAAGAATAATTTTTATTGCTTGCATGGCTGGAACTGAATTAAAAAAGACAATTAAAAATCCTAAGCCATATACAAAACCTAATTTTTCATATCTCATTATTTTATTATTGGACAATAAAGCCAAAACAACAATACTTAAAATTACTTTTATTGTAATTGCTGGTATCCAACCAAAAGCATTAACGAGAAGATTTGATTCAACACTGGTATGATAATGAACAAATAAATATGTAGAAACAAAATCATAAATTGTTATCAAAGTAAAAGCTACTGTATAGTGATTTATTTCAATATTATATTTCATTTGTTTCTACAAATTCTCCGTAACATCATCATAAATATTTGATTCAGCATGAATATATCTTTCGCCAATAGCTAAATTGGAATGACCAGCCAAATTCTTTACAGCATATGGGTCTTTAGTTACGTTGTAAGTGGTGGTCAATGCACGATGACGTAGAGCATGAGGATGTGCAATTGCCTTTTTACGTTCATCAGAAATATTCAAGGTTTCAATAAATCCATTAATACGGATATAAATTGCATCGCCCGTAATTTTATGACCATCATAGCTAAATAGATATTCTGACTTTACACGTTTATTTTTAATATGAGCCTTAATTGTTTCAAAAATATCCAAAGGAAGTTTCACCATTCTAATTTTGCTTCCTTTTCCATGAATAATAATACGACCATCAGCGTCAATATCTTTAATTTGGATTTTTGATAATTCATCACGACGTAAAGCAATACGTGACATAATATTCAACATCAATTTTGTAGTTTTGTTTTCACAAGATTCAATAATCATTTTAATTTCATCTTGTGTTGGCATATTGATTGTTTTTTCTTTTTCAGTAAGAGAAAGATATTTTACCTTATCAAAAACATTGAAATCAATATATTCTTGTTCATTCATAAAACTAAAGAAAGATGATAAAACACGAGTCCAAGTATTTTTTGAAGCATTTGAAATTTTCAAAGAATCACGATAAGTACGCAATGTACCAGCAGATACTTTTTCCAAATCTTTTACTTTCTTAATTTTCAAAGCACTAATAAAAGAATCAATGTTTTGATGATATGAGCGTAGAGTGTGAATACTTTTATCTGATTTTGAATTAAAAAATTCTTGATATTCTGGAAACATGTTTATCATCCTTTCTTAGATTGATATATACATTATAGCAGATTATGATTATTTTGTCAAGAGGCAATTTAGAGCCTGTATGTCTCAACAGGCTCTAAATCTATAATTAATTATTCTTTAATACTTCAGCAAACATATTCATTTCAGCCGAACGACCACCCCATGAAATTGAAAATGCATCATCCTTTTTTGAAATCATTTTATGGTTGAAATATTGTGTGCAAGCATTGAAGAGTCCATAATAATTTTCATCAATAGCAATTCCTTCGCTACCAGTGTATAAATCATATACACCATTACGAATTTTTTCAACTCTTGCGGCCTTTAAATCAATTTTACCTTGTTCCTTATCATGTAAAGCCAAAGGAATTGAATCTGGATTAAATGGAGCAGGGTCAGGCCATGCAGTATAAATTAAATCTTGCGCTTGCTTTTCATGTTTAATTGGTTTATTGACCAAATTCTTAAAAAATGATTGTAGTAAAGCTTGTTCTTTTTCAGCATTTCCTTGAATATGATTCATCCATTCTCCCAATTCAAAAAGTAATTTTGAATTAGAATGCTTGCCGGAATAGATTGTTCCACGACCACGATTACTTTTATTTTCTTGTTCAGCTTCATTCATATTAGCCATAAAAGTATTTTCACAGACAATACGAATTGTTCCAATATTGATACGACTTGAAAATATCTTATCATATCCAACTAACAAACAACCGTACAATTTTATTTCATCACCCTTTACAACTTCAAAAGAAGGAAGTTTCCAAGACAAAAACATTTTACGACCATCTTGAATAAAACCTAAACTTGAAATTGAAACCCCAACACGTTCATCAAACTTTTTTATAATATCAATTGGTTGAATGACTGTATAATGGTCAGTTGTATATCCAAAAACCAACTTACGGTTATCCTTATTTGTTTCACCACGCACAATTGCAAATGACTTTGGAACTTCAATAAATTCTCCATCATCAAATTGTACACCAACTGGCTTTTGATAGAGAGTAAAACTTCCACCCATTTCATCATGAGCCTTTTCGGCAGAAATTGGAATTTCAAAATATTCACCCAATCCATGCCAAGCTGGTTCATCACCTGAAAGAACAACCTTATCATTATCCATTATATTAGCGGGCATAATTTTCTCCTTTTTATATGGTGGAGTAAATAAAACACTCCTTTTATGAATACCTTATTTAATAGGTATTTTATCATAAGAGGAGCATTTTGTCAAGGGTTATTTTATACTTATTTTTGGGTCTTTTGATAAGGCCAGCAAGAGGGACAAATTTTCTTAATTTCTGTAACAGTAGCAAATTCAATACTATAATCAAATAAAAATCCATATTCTGATTTACGGTCATCAAAATATTTTCCGCATAAAGTATGATGACTCTTGGAATTCCACCAATTCGGATAATCTGGAACATTTTTTTCAGTAAATCCATTACTATTTGATTTTGTAAATATATGCCATTGACCCTTTGTTTTATCACGTAAATTGATTTTACGAATTACAATTGTATCTTGTGGGATTTCAAGTTTCATATTAATAATGTTTCCCATAAAATAAATGCTTCATCAAATAGTATGCTAAATAAAAAGGCCACATCAAAATACCGGCAAATATGGCTGTATCTCTTTTGAAATTCTCCCATAAAGCCCAACCAACTCCTATTCCAAATAAACCCCAAAATAAAATAAATAAAACTGTTATAATTAACATATTATAATTTATCCACAATAATAATTCTTGTTTTAACCATTGTTCCAGATTCTTTAAAATCTCCGGGATTTAAATCAATTACCTTAGAATTGTTATCATCAAGCCATTTTCTAAATTCTTGACTTAGTTTATTTTCTCTAAAAAATGGAGATTCAGAAACAATCGAAACTAAACGACCACCAGTTTTTAAATAATATTTCCAAGCATGAAAAATATGTTGAACATCTTGTTGTCTGGTAAAAGGAGGATTCATAATAATTTTATCAAAACTTTTTGCATTTAATTCTTCTGCTTCAATAAAATCATTTCCATGAACAACAAATCCTTTTGATTTTAAAATTTCACAATTTTCTGGCATCAACTCAAAAGCCCAATAAGAATTTTCTTTTGGAAATTCTTCTAAAATTGCACCATCACCAGCAGATGGTTCTAATAAAACATCAGTTTTATTAATATTAGAAAGTTTAATCATTTGTTTTACAATATGTTTTGGTGTTCTGAAAAATTGATATTCTTTTTTCTTATCAGTCCAATTTCCCGTATTAATTATTTCATCCAATATATCCGATGGATTACTATCAAAAACATGGCCTTTTATTTTTTTATTCCATGCCCCACCAATAGATTCAAGAACTTTATTTACATCTACATAGAGTTTTCTATCTAATTGAATTTTGGGGAGATATAAAATATTTTCAACTTCATCAACTATTGAATTTTTTAAAATATGTAAAACATCATCTTTAATTAGCATTTATATTTTCCTTTTATAAAACTATGTCCACATTGATAAATACCATTCAGGAAACAAAAGAATTCCTTCTTCAAATTCTTTTTCTTCATCTTTGGTTAGAATAAAAGAACCATTATTTCTAGCGGTTAATTCAAACATTCTAAGAATTTTTTTCAAGGCTATCACTTCTTCTTTATTGCTTGCATTTCCATGAGATGAACCAAGTCTTTCTATGTTTTCAATATAAAAAGACAATCGGGGAATAATAAAATTTGCAATTGTATCTCTCAGACTCCATATTTCACTACTATCAAAGCCACGCTCTATTCTTTGTTTGGAAAACTCTTTTTCTCTATCATCATTTTTAGAAATTAAAGAAAATTGAATATTTGGAACACCAATATATTTTGGGTCAATTTTTTTATTTTTCATTTTTTTATTATCCTCAAATCAATATTTCCTAATGAAAATCTAGCATTTTTAAAATCTCTATTAGCTTTACTTCTTTGTTGAATCTGAAAATCAATGGGCAATGATGTTATTTGTTTTCCTAATGCAGAAAATGCCAAACATAAAGAAACCCATTTACCATTCTGATGACATTGAATTGGATTACCAAATCCCCATTGTTCATATTCTTCGTCTGATAATATGAGGCGCACATCAACATCTCTCCATTTTTTAGTATAAAGACTCGACCCGGTTAAATATGGGGGTGTACCAAACGCACTCCAAACTTGTGAACCGAATTCTTCTAACATAATAGCGGCGGGCATACCTACAAAATTTTGAGGAAATTTTTTATTTGTCATTTTATAAAATATTTTTCACTTGATAAAATTTTATCTAGTTTTTTAACAAAATCACCAAGTTCTTTTTCTGTGTATATTAATTTTTTTGGTAATTTATTTAAAAACTTTAAGTATTTTGATTCAAATGATAAGTCATCAAAATTTTTATCTCGAATAAAACCCATAAAATAGCCAGATAAAAACATTCTCAATTCAACCAATTGAATAACAACATCCTTTTCAATTTTTTTAGATGATTTATTTTTAACAGGTTTCTTTTTAGAATATTTTTCTTCAATTTTTATAGAAATTTTATTAGTTGCATAATTACAATTTGTACATTGTATTCCAGAAAAAACTCTATAATTAGAGTTGGAATTCCAATATTTTAATTCGCCCCTACATTCTGGACATGGTTCTTTGATTATGTATTCAATATCCATTATTCTTTTCCTTTATGTTATTTTATATCCTAAATCTTCATTGTTTTGTAAATGATAATGCATAAGCAACAAGTTATTTAAAGTTTGATGAGCATGTTCATCTTTACTATCAGATAAAGAAAAAATATAGTGTAATAAAATTTCTGCTTCTCTATCAGTTTTACAATTTTCCATCAATTCATATAGACCACTTCCACTAATCCATAAACTGCCAAAGTCCTCTTTATTTTTCCACGAATTAAAATATTGTTCTCCCCTTCTTTCCAGCATCACAATTTTTACTATCTCATATCTTGGAAATTTTTCCATTTATATTCCTTTATAAAATTGTCATTTTATTAACTATCTACACTTATTGATTCTTCAATATTGAAATAAATTGAAACTTGTTCATCTTCAATTTCTACAACAAAACCCCCGGAAGAACAATACCCGGAATTTCCATTTAAAGCATGTAGAAATAATCTATATACATTCTCTTCCATTTCATTAATTGTTGGGGCTTTGCCAGTTGACCAATGCCAATCTAAAGCATTCATTGCAATTTTTACTTTATAAAAATTAAAATTATTGAATGCAAATTCATAATTTTCTATAATTTTTTCTTGTAATTTTTTATTCATTTTTTAATTCCAATCTTTCTAAAATTTTATTAATCATAATCATATGGATAATCTTGATTTACTGAATTCAAATGTCTAAGAATAAATACAAGTTGACTTTGAATAAATTGAATATTTTTTTCTTCGGTAGGTTTCATGTTTTCCAAAGAAACATTCCAAGAATTCCCCAACCAACCTTCAATAATAAAGGCATAATCTCTTGTTATTGATTTTAATTTTTCTTCTGATTTTTCTTTCAAAATATCAGAATTTAATTCTTTTGTTATTTTTTCCATGCATTCTGTGAACCAAGTCCACCAACTTTGACTACCGCTTTCACTTAATTCAAGGCTTATATCTCTACCAATTTTTCCGAAAATTTCATAAACATATTTATCTGTCTTAAACCACATATAATGGTCAGATGTCCAATGATGAATTAAATCCTTTAATTCTTCATCATTATCATTTTTATTACAAGCATTTTTTATAAGAACCAATAATTTATCTTTATCAATATTTTCCGAATAAAGTCCAGCATCACTTCTTAGTTTTGATGTTTCTTCCCAATTCATTATTGTTTTTCCTTCCAAAATCTATCTAATGCAAATTTTACACATCGTTCTTGAAATTGTGCGCCAGTATCATTATATCCATCTATAACAACATTATTAATCATATCAGGATATTCTTTTAAAATTCTATTTGCAATTTTATATAACCCATTCTTATCTGGATTTGTCATTTCTATAACTCTATCTATTCTTGATGGACGAGTAGCTTTTCCATTATCAATTTGAGCTAATGCAGAATCAATTTTTTCCAAATAATTTGTTGTAATAATTAGAAAAACTCCATCACTACGTTCAACTCCATCAATACAATTAAGCAAACAATCAAAAGTTAAATCACCAGTTAAATTTTTCCTTTTATCAAATACCGAATCAATATCTTCTATGATAGCAATGCATGGTGTATGAGACATCATATCTCTCCAACCAGATTCCATTTCATCATTACTCAAACTTGAAAGGTCATATGAAAATATTGGCATATTTAATTCGTCAGATAAAACTCTTCCCAATACTGTTTTTCCATTTCCGGGTTGACCATGCAATAACCATCCACGTTTCCAAGAAATACCATGTTCTTTATACCATTGTTTACTATTAAACCAATGTCTAATTTCTTGAATAGCATTTTCTGCATCATCAGAAAGAAACATATCTTTGATTCCAAAATAAGGCATCACAGAACCAATATCTTCAAAATTATATCCTATTATACGAGTTCCATATGTTGCAGAAATATCCCAACCTTTACTTGACGCAATTGCAGGAGATTCACCAGAATTAGAATCTTTTGACATCATTGCACGTTTTTGACTAATTCCAAAAACTCTTCTGACAAATCTTCTGTTATTATTTCCATTACTTCTATTTTTTTTATCCATAAATTCTGCTGATTTTTTCATAATTTCATCAGCATTAAAATGTCCACGAATAAAAGATATTTTTAATGATATTAAATCTTGAGTAACAGTATCGGATTTATCAGTACCCTGCTGGTTGTCTGTGCCACGAGTAACAAACAACGGTTTTTTATCAAGAATAAAAATAGTTCCATTTTTTCCAACAAGTTCAAATGGTATTGTTCTAAATTCTCCAACTGATTTTATTATAAAACTATGCGTTGTATATTGTTTTAAACCTAAACCATACATTTTTGCATTTTCAGAAAGATATAAACCAACACTTTTTGCACCATCATATTGTATAAGCATAGTTACAATAAAAATACTTCTTAATTGAATTAATATATTTTTTATTTGATTCCATAATGTTGCTATTGCGGCAAATATTCCAGTCAGAAAAAGATAATCCATTATATTTTCTTTCCTATCGGTCTAGGTTCTAATGCGTTCAGCCATTGAGTCTTTGACATTTTTCTAAGTGCTTCAGCAGTTAATAAACAGTCACCTAATGAGTTATGAGTATTTTCAACTTGTATATTTAATCTTTGGCAAAGTTCTGTTAAATTATTTTTTTGTTTTGGAAAAAGTTTTTTAGCAATCATTAAAGTATCAATTGCAACATCAAATTCAAATCCTCTTGCGGCAAGAAATCCAAAATCAAACCTTCCATTGTGAGCAATCGGTATTCTATTTCTCATAATTATTTTCAAGTCAGATAATACTTTTTCAATAGGTTTTCCTTTTGAAATTTCTTCTCTTGTCAATTTATTTATAGCAAGAGCGGCATCTTCTACGAGTTTGCCGGGTTCATTCACCAGTGTGTAATAACGATGAGTTTCATTCAAATCTTCATCAAGAGCAAGACAAGCTATTGAACAAATTGCTCCGGTATTTGGATTTAAAGAACCTGTTTCTAGGTCGAGTACGACATACATAATTACTCCTAAAATTCAATAATAATATCAAATAATTTACAAGCCCGACATTCTTTCAATTCAACTTTATATCCAATGTTTTCAAAATATTCTTTTAATTTTTTAGAATCTTGTTTATTTACATTGAAATCATACCAATATTTTTTATTTTTAGATTTCAGATTTTCAATTTCTAATGTGACTTTTTGAATAATATCTTGGGTCATTATCCAATTCCTCACACAATTTAATATATTGTTCATAAGAGAATATAAATAAATTAAATCCAAAAACATCAAGGCTGGCAGACGATGGAGATAAATCTGCGTCTACTTTTATTATATCAATTAATAGATTTAATTTATTATACATTTCTTTGTTAGAGTCTGCTTGCATAAATTGAACTATTTTTATATATGTATGTTGTTTATTTGTTATAGCAATTGTCATTTGACCTCTGATTCATATGTATAAATTGCAACATCCACATCTGATATATTAAAAATTTCTTGAATCATTGGATATACTACGCCATCCCAATCTCCACCAGCACGATTACATCCTAGTTGAAAAGGGAGAGCTATTGAAAGACCATCAAATCTTGCTCCTTGTTCAATACGTTTAAGACCTTTTTTCATATCAGAATAAATTGTTTGAATTTTGTCAGTTCCAATTCCTAATTGTGAAAACATATTTGCAACATATTTTTTTTCATCAACTTTAATATATTGAACTTTTCCGAGCAACATAAATTTTATACGATTTTCATCACATAATTTTTTATATTCTGTATATATTATAGGCCATTTATTTCTTAATTGTTTTGCTAAACCCGCACCCATTACACCTTCACAATTTACTTGGTGAATAATTATGTTTTCTGTTGCATCTAAAATATTTCCTGATTTATGAATGATTGTCATTTATTTTCCTGATAGTTGCTATGGAAGAAGGGATATTGTTATATTAAATTCTTCTGATGTATCATTAGCAAGCGATTTTAATGCAGAACGACCAATTTTTCTAATACGATTTTTTTGTTGGCGCAAAGCTTTTTCAACAAAACCAGTATAACGTTTTTTACCAATTAATTTTTTAATTACAGCAATTGCAAATCCTAATTCTGGATTAAAAATATCTTCAACATCACAGGTAGAACGACTTTTTGTTCCATCTTTCCAGTTGATAATTACAGTCCTATCATTTATAATAACTTGTTTAATTTGGTCTGCAACTTCTGGTTGATTACTAATTCCTGAAATATCCATAGGCCAAACTTGACCAGTAACAGGAGGCCAAGTAGTTGTAGTCGTAATATTTCCTTGAATTGCCTTATTTACATTTCCTTCAACTTGTACAAAATTTGTATTATTTTTCTTATTCATTTTTTATTTTTCCTTTTTAATTTATAAATTTTAATTCAACATCATATTTTGCAAATAATGATTTTAATTGTATTTCTTTATATTTATCATTGGTATATATATTATCATTTATTCCCATTGCTTTCATGCTAAGAAAATAATTTTTATTCATCAATGATATAAAAAATGGATTGACATTATGAAATTCTATTAAATGTTCTATTGCATTAGTAGGACTTATTTTATTAGACATATCTTTTTCATTTAAGCCACATTGTAATCCAATTTGCCCAAGACAACACATTTTCCCATCTTTAGCACGAAACAACATGCTATTGAATTGTCCTCGTAACCAAGTATTTCTATCAATTATAAAAGTTTCCATTTTTTTATCCTATGTATCAGATTTTAATAAATATTTAGGTGAACGTGCTTTGAAGCTAATATTTTTTTCGTAATTGCGAAATACCAATCCTTCACGGTCAGTATTATATAAAAGCGATGTACCATTTGAATATTCAAGAACATCATTTGCTGTTGATGGAAGATAATATTCATTATCAATTAAAGGACACCATCTAATGCTATATGAATTCATAACAACTTCAGCTATTTTATCATCCATTTTTCCTTTTGGTTCTATATAATTAAACATATAAACATCAACATCATTTAATTTATAGATATTGCCTTGAATGCCGGGGCCAACACATTCACCCTGAATGGCAATCCATTCATTTTTATCACCAATTAATTCTTTTAGAATATTTTCAATATTATATTTTATGGCAACTTTCCAAAATGATGAATTATCTTTTTTGAATTTACGAATATTTCTTGAACAAACTCCAAATTCAAAAATTTCTTTTCCAAACCAATTCTTTTTTCTTTGAAGAAACCACGTTCCTGATTGACCTTCTATTTTTTCACGAACAGCAAATGGAACGTTTTTAAATTCTTCAGAAAATAAATATGGTAAATTTTGAACATTTTCTTCATCTGTTTTAGAAATGAATTTTGGAAATCCTTTATATTCTTTATTTGGCAAAAGAATTGTTCTAAAAATTTTATATCTCAAAAGTTTTTTAACAATTGGATTTTTCATCCATGTTGGTTGTGGAATTGAATTATCTGGTTCACTTTTATATTTTGTGATACCAATCAATTCCGTAACATCTTCGCCAAGAACATATTTCTTGTTGCGGAGGGGGAGAATTGATAATGGAAAAACAATGCCTTGACTAATAACTCCAGCCATCTTCATAGTTTTAATACGAAATTTTTTAGGACGAAGAAATTCAAAATCTGGTATTTCAGGAAAAATAGAATCTGGTTCAGCATATATGCACATATCACCAATTTCAAATTCATCCTTTTTTGAAATTACTTGCCATCCATCTACCTGAATCAATTCAATCCTATCCTTTTCAGGAATAGGATATTTATTATTTACAGTTCTAAGTGTTGCCATTGGCCTATCGGTCATTTTCATTCTCCTAAATTATCGTTTCTTTTAGCTTATAAAATTCATTCAATACTAAACGGTGAACAGTTCTATTTGGAATATACTTCTTGAAATATTCTGTATCATCAAGATAAATATATTTTGCAATGGCGGCGGCTATTCCTGCACTCCTCGATATTCCAGCTTCACAGTGAATAACAAATTCATCAACATTATAAAAATATTTATCAACAAATTGAACAATATCTTTTACTTGACTATCATTTATTGTAAATATGCGTACAGTTCCATTTGGAGTCCACATTTTCATATCTTTGTCTACATCATGAAATTGAAGTCTTAGAATCTTATCCTCAAAATAATTTAATTTAGCCGATGGTTGATTTGGGTCTGTTACAGATATGATTGCAATATCTCTACCATACCAATCATAACCTTCAGCAACTTTTCTTGATAAAACAAGTATTTTATTCTTCATCAATCACCTCAAATCTATTTAAACTAAAGTATCCACGAATACCATTATCACATTCATCAATATAAATTGAATCAATATTTTGGTCATCAAAATATCCTAAATATATTTTATTCAAGGTTAATATATCTTCACGTTCTGAATTATTAATACATTTGAAGTGCATAAAATTTTCTCACAATCTTTATCGCTCTAATTTTTCTATGAAGATGAATTCCAGATTCACTGTCAATCAATTTGAATGAACCGCGTCCAATAATTTTAAAAATATCTTTAATTTTTAGCATTTGATTTGTCAATTCATCGTAATCATATTTATATTTTAAATTTTCTTTATATTTCATATAATTGAAGAATTCAATTTCTGTCATTGAACCTTTTTCTTCATTACAGCCTTTACAGCAAACTACTAAATTTTTTCTATTTGTTTTTCCACCTTTAGAAATAGGAAGTTTATGGTCAACGGTCAAATCTTCTTTGAATACAATATAATATCCACAATAATAACAATTTTTTGATTGTGATTTTAAACTTCTTATGGTGGAAATATTGGTCATTGACAATTACCTCTTTTCAAATTTTCAACAATATTACCACATTAAAACCTAAATGTCAAGGTTAAAATAAAAAGAGATAACTATTGGCTTTAGTTATCTCTTTTTCAATCTATTGGCTAAGATACCTAGCATTGGCAAATCCGCAAATTTTTTGCCAACAAAGAGAAACCCAACCATTGGCTAAAATTCCAGTAATTTTTACGGTTGAATTATCTGGTGCAGTTGCCAACACTGTAGCATTGGCACTAGCATCATCTCTTATATTTAGGCCAACGGGAAAAGCCCGGACTGTGGCATTGCCAACACTTAGATTAAATGGGTTGCCAATGATTTCAGGGGTTGTTTTGGCAATATTTTGACCATTGTTTTGACCATTGGCAGTATTATTTAGGCTAATATCTGGTACTTGACATGCCAACACTATTGCCAACACTAAAAATAAACATAAAATAACTTTTTTATTCATCATATTTGACTTCTTTCATTGGCATTTATTTGATTTTTTTCTACCAACTCATTGCCAACAGTTTTTTTATCTTTGTTTAGAAGGTCAACAAAGCCAACAGATTCATCATATTTGGCATTAAGAATAACCATTCCAACAATATTATCGCCAATGGTTACTATTTTCATTCTCCCTCTTGCCAACAGTTCTTCGGCAGGAGAAAATAGTGCCGTAAATAACATCTGGTCTGTTTCTGGCACTTCAACCTCCAATTCGATATTATCTTCATCTATTTTTTTCATTATACACCTTTTGAAAACGTTGAAAATCAATTGGGGATTTTCTTTTTCCAACGTATCTAGTAGCCTTTCTTTCTGAATTTCTTTTTCTCCAACAAACTCCTATTAAATCACCTTTTTTGTTTTTTCGCCATTCTAATCTATCACCAATTTTCTTTTTTGTTGATTTTATTTCTATAAAATTAGATTTTTCAGGAATTAAATGTTTTTCTTTGAAAGCGTCCATAAATAACGCTAACACATTTTCATTGTCAAACGTTATATCTTTTTGTGTTAGCTGTTCGGAAAATTTGGACTTCTTTTTGAATCCTCTTTTATTTCGTTTAATTTTAATTTAGAATCTTCTGTATTTATTGGATAAACTTTTTCTTGCTCAGAAGATTCATTTTGTTGAGGAAAGTCAAATCCTTTAGATGCTTCTTTTGCTCTATGAACACCCATAGTTCTACCAATATGTTTAGCTCTTTCTTCCATTTCTTGTTCAAATGCTAATGCTTGATGTTCTGCTATGCTAGCTCTTGCATTCATTTCAGCTTTTAAAATTCTTTCATCGGCATCGGCTGTTTTTTCCATTTCTATCATGCTTAATTGTCTTCTAATTTCAGAACTTCTACTTTTATTTCTATAAACAAAAGTTGAAATTACATTCGCAAAAATTGCGAGAGGCACATATCCAATAAGCCAATTTTGCGCCCAATCAGGAATTTGTAAATGTTCTGAGAAAACACCAAAAATAACTGCCAAAATATTTGTTGAAGCATAGGCTGTTACAGCAGAAAAAATTCCACTAAGAACTAACATTGAAATTGAAACAAAATATTGAGTTTTATTATCTTTTTCTCTGTGAAAAAATTTGCGCTCCCAATTTGCTGTAGCGAATTCCCCAAACGAAACAAATCCTGTGCCAATCAAACTTCCTAATCCTGAAACCAATAAAAGCCTTACAATTGTGTTTGATACTGGTGCTGTTGCTGTCCATGCAATCCATACAGCATCAAAAAATGTTAAAATTCCAGCTACACCTAAAGAAAGATATAATAAAGGAAAACGTTTAAAATCACCAATCAAACCCTTATCATCTTTTATTTTTTTTATAACTTTATCTTGTTCAATTTTTTCACTTACGGACATGTTTTGTTTATTGTTTCCAAAATTTTGATTCATTATTTATTATCCTTATAAATTTATTTTTAATAATCATTCTTTTTTGTTGGAGGGTAATCGAACCAAATCTTCATTATTCTTTTCAAAAAAATATTTTTTCCACCAATTCTACTAAAAAAATTCATTTCACCAGTAATCATATCTGCAATTATATGTAAATTATCTGATATGGACATTCCTATGTACATACCAAAAAATTCTCTAGTTAAATCATCAATCCAATGTTGACGAAACCACCATAAAAAAGGAAGTCCAAAAAACATTAATCTTATAAAAGTAGAAATAATAAAACCATGAGTCCATATGCTTCGATGTCCTCCCCATTTTTGAAATATTCTTGCATAAAATGTTGACCAACCTATCAATGGAATAGTTATAATTAATTTACTCCATAAAGCCTCAGACCTATTAAAACCACTCAGGTCTAAATCCGGGTCTATTCCAAATCCATGAAATCCCCATCCTATTATAACGAACATTGCTATATACCAACTCCAAAGCAATCCTATGCCTAGAGCTACAATCAATGTGAGAGGAAAAAATGTTTTCCATATTTTTACATGAGTAACACCATCTGGTGACATAAAACTGCCTTTCTCCACCCATTTTAACGGTATAATCTCTGACATTTCTGCCAGAGAATTGTAGCATACCACATTATCCTAAAAATGTCAAGGTTTTAATGATGTCTTTGTTTTGGAATAAATCTTTTATAGGTTGCCATTCCATCCCCTAATGCATCAACTTGTTCAATAAATCCGGCATCAACTAATAAATTCAAAACCTCATCAATATCTTCAATAGCAATACTTTTTTCAATTTCAGGTTGAATTCTAATATAAGATTGTAGTCCAATATTAGAAATTTTATTATAACGTTCCAAATATTTTCCAGCAAAAACAGCAATATAAATTTTATCCATTGTTGCATCCATTCATATGTTGTGCTTCACCATCTACATATTTAGCTTCTCGCATATCAATTATTTCACCACATACTGAGCAGGGAATAGAAAATAATTCATCATCTTCTTCAATTTCTTCAGTTTCTAAAGAGATTTTATCATCCATTAATTCATAATCTACCAAATCATCACCTTCAATTTCATAACCTTCTAAATCGTTTTCATTATCGTCATCGAAATATCCATCTTCAAATTCATCATTGTCATCAAACATTATTGTTCTCCTGTTTTTTTGAATTCTGTGTTCATTTTTTTACATAATTCCATAGCTTCATTTTCAATCGAAACAGGAAGATACCATATTTCTTTATTATCATCCCATAAACCTTCCCAATATTTTACAACATTTTTATTTTCTGGAAATAGTCTTCCATTTTGGGTCATTGGTAATTTTGTATCAATTATAGCACAACAACCAATTCTGCAATCAACATAATATCTATATTCTCCAAGTTTAAATTCACTTTTTTCAAACATAAAACCTCTATAAAAGAAGTATTTTATTAATAAGCCTCTTCATAATATTTCATATATTGACCAATAGGCTTTGGCATATCTCCGAATAGATGTTCAACTACAGAAACGACTTCAGGATAAGCACCGAGCAACATATTTCCTTTTGAAACAATATAATCTTTATCTGGCATCCAACCTTGACAAATCAATTCATATAATGTAATGCCAATTAATTGCCTAGTTGAAAATTCAATTCGATATGTTTTATCCATTAAATTCTCCAATTTACACCATCAGGAATATCAAAGCTTTCTAAATCAATTTTTTTCCATAACCCAATTTTATTTTCTCCAAAATTACCATCGAAAATATATGAAAAACCATTTGAGGTTTTACGAACACGACAAACATATAAATTACTTTCTAATATATCTCCACGTTCAATATGTTCATGAAAAACAAATGGGTCGCCAATGAAAAAATATAATCCTATTTCTTGTGGAATTTTTTTAGACCAATTTTTATTCATAAAATATTCCTTCTATGTTTCATTTTATTATCCATTATCAATTACCATTTTCCAGACAAATGCCCACCAAGAATCGCGGGCCATAAAATAATTTCTATAAAAATATAAACTATTTGTTTCCACCAAACAAGGATGTGAAATGATGGGTCAATGGGAAGATAAGATACCGTAAACATATATCCAGCAATCCATAAAGGTTTCCATAATGAAACGTTAATTTTATTAATAATTTGTGGTTGTGGGTTTTCTTCAGTCATTTTATTATTCTTTTAAAAATGGGGAATCAATATGAACATAAACAATTTTATTTTCATAATCATATACAACAGAATCCACTTGTGGCACAGGAAGATAACCTAAATTTATTCTTTCTCCAACACGAGGAACGGGTTTTGCATAATATCCATCTGTAGTTCCAATTTCAATATAATTTGTATTAGTAGAATTTACAATTTGAATTTTCATTTTTTTTCTCCTATTTTTAAATTTCAGATTTACAATAAGTGGAAATATATTCTGAATAATAAGGGTCTTTTGAATTTTTATAAAGATGAGCTTGATTAGCAGAATATTCTTTCATTTTTTCAAAATCAAAAAATTGTTTGACCTCAAAAGGTTTTGAAGGATAATCCCTTTCTTTTTTATATTGTAGAAAGAACCATATTTTTCTCCTGAATATTTATATTATAACAAATTTTATTCTATTTGTCAAGTGTTCATTTCTTCTAATAATTTAATCAACCATTTCGGACGATTTTTATAATAATATGTTTTTTCAATACCACAATCATAACAATGAATATCAATTTGACCTATATATGCTCCAATATCACTAACATGCGACCATGTACCATTTTGTAAAGCATGATTTGTCCACGCTGTCCCGAATTCTGTTATTGATATATTTCTATGCTTACACATGAATAACTCCATTCATAAAACAACAATTTTATTAATTTTTATTTTTTAAATTTATTCATTGAATCAATCATTTGACTTATTCCCGGAAGGGATATTGCACTTATTAAGGTTGAATTTAATACCCCTAAACATAAACTAAAAAACAAAGGATATTCTGGTCTTGTTAAAAAGAAATAATTAATTAAGAACATTTCTAATGAACTTCCAACCACCATCAATAAATATAACATAAATTTTTCAACAACATATTTAAAATTTATTTTCATTTATTCCTCTTCTTCTATATAATATATATTATATTTACTTTCTATTTTTTGAATTTCTTGTTTTATATGTTCACGACATTCATTTTCATCATTGCCTCTAAAAGATAAGGTGAACCATTTCCATGAACAATTTTTATTTCCATCTTCCATAATATCATTTTTAATAACAGAAATCATAATTTTCCAAACATGATTTTCATCTTGCCATGTTGGAGGAAAAATATGACCACAAATTTTTTTATTGATTTTAATATCAACAATAGAATAAGGGCGACCAATTCCTCTTAATCCTGTTTCTTTTGGATGACGTTTAAATGATAATTTTATTTTCTTTATCATATTTTTATCCTATATACATTGGCATAAGAATTGCTTTATGAGTTTTTGACTCAATAGTCATTGGAGTAACAGGATTTTGAAATGTCATCGTAACAATATCATCCATACCACTAATTGCATCCCACACAAAATATTTATTCAATCCCATTCTAATTGAACCAGTGGATGAATATTTTTCATCATCATCTAAACTAACAGTTCCATAAGAACGACCTAAATCATCATTATTTATTTCATAAGAAAATCCATCTGGAGAAATTTCAAATATCAAAGTACCATATTCTTTTCCAATAAAAGCAAGAATACTATTTAATATTGATTCTAATGATTTTTTAGAAATTTTTACAACAATATCACCGTCTTTTTTAATAGGAATAATGCTTGTATAATCTGGTGACATCAAACCAATACCATCATCACGATTTTTGCAATATTCACATTTGCATTCTTTTTCTTTTTTCAAAATATGCATTCTAAATCCATCTGCCGCCCAATTAGAATGAACCATTTGCAATACTGGACGTTCATCGGTTTCTAATGCTCCAAGTGATAGCCATTCTTTATCATTATATTCTTCAAATTTTTTATACTTGCGAGGGCGTGAAATGGCTGAATAATATTGAATAGGTTTACCACCATATACAATTCGTTTTCCACGATGAGTTTCCCATGTTTGTTCACCTAAAAATAGGGTGATAGGATATTTGCTATGATTACCCTTAATCGCTGGCAATATCTTAATTGGTTTTTCATCACCATCAAATTTTATTTTAGCCATTCAATTCTCCATTATTAATTAATTCTAAAAGATAAATATATTTTAATTTTTTATTCAATTCTTGTTCTACGTTTTCATTATTTTTAATCATGTCTTCAATAAACCAATCACATTGAATCAATCTGCTAGATATTCTATTTTTTAAATCGTGAACATTAATTTTAGAATTATTTACTTTTTTATAGAAATTTTCGATATTATGATATTTTTGGCTATCTATATTTATGCCATATCTTAAATCATACCAAAGACTTATTAAAAAATTTTCATTATCTTGAAATTTTTTGAGTTTTAATAATTCTTTTATTTTCATTTATTTTCCTTTTTAAAATTATTCATTGCTTTCACCCAAAAGAAATTGGAAATTCCGTGAGGTTCGCTATTTTCATATAGACCAGAATAGTAATCCCATTCCCAATCAATAAATTTATGAAAATTATTTTTTATTACATGAAAACAATACCAATATGTTTCCATCGCCGTAAAGTCATTATATAGATAGAATTGTTTTTTCATATAAGATGATTATACCACAAATTACATTCCTGTCAAGCCCCAATTTAAACTAAAAAGCCTCTTGATAAAAGAGGCATTTTATTTATTGATATTTCAATTCTCCAAATAAGCCAACTTGAATAATAGCATCAACCAATTGTTCTTCATCAAATTGTTCTGTCTCTAAAAGTTGTAAAATAAAATCAGGAACATTTGTGGCTTGAATTGCGATAATATCATAACCCTTTTGAATTGTTTCTGAATTGATTTTATGATTCTTTCCGGTTGATTGTTCAATAATATTGGTTTCCAAATTATCAATAGCATTCATATTGCCAACCCAATAATCAATAGAATCAGTTTTCCATATGTTATTTTGTATTTTTTTTATAATATCATTTGATAATTGCATAGTTTTACCATTCTCCATTATGAATTTTATTTCTACTATTTAAATCATCATCAGCCAATGTATCATTCTCTATTGGCATCTTAGACCAAGAATGAATCAACAAGCATAAAATTAAAAATCCGCCAATAATTAATATAATAGTTATCATTTTTTATCTCCAATACATATATAAAAAGAGAAAAATATAAAATAAAACAATTAAAAAACTAGACCATAAAATTAAAAACGCAAGACGAATAACAAACTGTTCCAACATATTCTTTATTTCCTGCCAAAGTTTCATTTCATTTTTCCTTTATTATTTTCTAATTCTATATTTAAATTATATTGGATTGCAAGAACAACATATTCAATATCATCTTTGCGTTTTGCAGACGTACTAACAATCCAATTTCCATTCAAGCCCATTGCTTCACATCTCAATTTGCTTCCTGCGCTATAAGGGTCTGCCATTGATTGAATAATTTCTTTGGCTTTTTCTGATGTCAAACCCTTATTATAATATGATTCAAGAGATAGTCAAATATTTGTGGTTGTAAAATAATTAATCATATTTATCTCTCTTCAGTTGTTGGCTTTAACCAAATGCCACCGCCAAAACAAGCATATGACATTTTAGGATATTGACCAAAAAATTTAATTGAGACTCTTGTATCTGCTTGAAACATTTTACTAGTTTCTTCACGAATTCTTTCTTCAGAAACAGATTTTGCTAGATGAGAAGTTGCATAGTTATCATCAAAAAATTTTGTAATGGTTGAATCAATTTTCATATCTTTGGTGATTGAAAATCTAGCGGCACGAAGCAATCTAAGCCAATCTTCTGAAATACGGTCTTCTGCTTTTCCAACACAGCGGATAATCCTTTGTCCTATATCTATGATTCCATAAAAAGGGTCAATATAATATCCTTGAGAATCAATGGCGATAGCATTCATTGTGAAATCACGCCTTGCAAGGTCATCATAGAGAGTACCGGGTTCAACGGAATCAGGTCTGCGCCCATCACTATAATCATTATCCTTACGTGCAAGAACATAATCTGCCGATTCTCTACCAACTCTTGCACGAATTGTTAGAAAATTTGGAGTTTCAAGAAATATCTGACCGCCAATACTAACAATATAATCACGCATAGCATCAAAAGATTCTGCTTCAACAGAATAATCAATATCCTTTGATTTTAGTCCCATAATAGAATCTCTTACTGCACCACCCACACGATAAATTTTTATCATATTTATTTTCCTAATTTTTTATATTTTAAACATTCCTTACAGGTTGTATTTTTCCAATATCTATTTCCATTTTTCCATGCAGGAATACCACACTTAGAAGTTATATCCCAAATATTAGATGATTTATATTTATGTATTAGTCCATTTTTCTTTTTCATAATTTTTCTCTCATTAATTGACAATCCTAAACCCAATCAAATTGTCTGCCAGTCCCTAACCGCAACACTCCTAAGACTGGTTTCACCCGGTTGTTAAATTTTATATTTTTTCAATGGATTAGTTGTAACACTTCCATAAACACCAGTGTGATGTTCAAATAAACCATTTTCATAACTTACATCTACCTTAACGTTATTATCAAACCTGTATAAATCTACAGATATACAACCATTTTCCATCTTACGAAAAGAAATTAATCCACCATCAAATTCAATTATTTTTTCATTAGGTGCTTCATAAGTACCAGCAACACATTTTGTAATAATACGAGGTTTATTTGACATCTTTAACCTCTCGAATTATTTTATTAATTATACTACGATTAAGAACACATAATGCTTCCCAAACGTCTTTCAATTGTTCATCTGAATACATATATAATGAACCATTGTTTTTTATAATTTGAATAAAATTTTCTTCGGTTTCTGATTGTTCAAAAACGCTTGCAAAATACATACCAAATCTACTGCCCATTATAAACTCCTCTTTATAAAATCACTGTTTTTATTAATTATACCAAATTACACCCAAAAAGTCAATAGGTGAAATATTCTAGTTTTGATTTTATTTTTAATAATTTTATTTATTTGCATAATTGCATCTTCGGGAACAATAATTTTTCTTAAATCAATCTCAATGTAAATCCCATTTATTTTTGCAAACATTTTTTTCATATAATCTTTAATTTTTTGATAATAAAATTCTTGATTAACGGATGTATTATTTTTTTTAGCTTGTAGATAATGCCAACGATGAATTTTGTAATGATGTTGTCCATGAATTTCAATATAAATATTTTCTTTCGGTAAAAATATATCAAAAGGTAAAAATTTGTTTGTCTTTATATTTTTGAAAATCTTATATTCTATTTCTGCTCCATATTTTTTCTTGAAATATTTTTTAAGTTCAGAAGCAATCCAACTTTCCGATAAACATCCACATGATTTCGTATTTCCCGATTTTAAACTACTGGAACTCGTGATAATATAATTACCATCTCTTGAACATTGGCATTTCCAAAATGCTCCCCTATTTTTATCCATATAAGCAAGTTCTATGATGGTTAAAAATCCAAATTTTTTATCTATCAAATTTATAAAACTTCTCTTGCTAACTATTTCCTTTTGAAAACATCCACAGGATTTAGTTTTACCATTTTTTAATTGAGACGCCCTAACAATTAATAAATTTCCATCATTTAAACATTCACACAACCAATATAGTTCTTTGTTTAAATGTTCTATTTTTAAAACTTTTAATCTTCCGAAAATTTTTCCAGTTAAATCTATTCTACTTCTTTCACTTACTTTTTCTTTATTATAACAACCACAAGACTTAGTATTTCCATTTCTCAAATTTCCTGACTGAATAGTAATATGATTTCCACATTCGCAAAGACAACTCCAATACGTTTTTCCTTTTTTATTTACATAATCTAATTCTAGAACGGTTAATCTTCCATATTTATGCCCTGTCAAATCAATAATATTTCCCATTAATTCTCCCTTAAGAATAGTTTTTTTCTAAATCTATTTTGTTCATTGCTTTAGCATCAGCCTTAATCATGTCTCTATGAGCCTTACGAAAGGTAGCAGGAGTATAATCTGTCTTAACACACTTGCATTCTGTTTGATTCTTCAAGCGACCAGATTCGACATAATCACCTTCAAAGATTACAAAGTATACGGCCTTCTTTTCAATTTTCAATGTAGGAATAATGAGACTGGCAATATTCGATTCGGCCAATTCTAAAATTTTATTTTGTTCGCTATCTTCAGCACAGGAAATAATTTCTTGTGCTTTACCTTTTACAATATAAAAATTTATATGAATATTTTTAATCAATTTTAGACTCCTATGAAATGGCTATTTTATTAATATCTCTTGTAGAACGCTTAGTAAATTTTCAAATTCTTCAGGAACTATAACAATACCCCTATTTTGAGAAACACCAAAGATTATAACACCCCCATCCATTGAAGTAATTTTTAAACTTTCGCCAATACTATAAACTGTTTTATCTTCATAAATTATTTTTACAATATTATCCATTTTATTTATCCTTTTCGCCCAATGATTAATAGCGTGTCTCTGGCTTGAATAAAAATGTTCTGTATTCTAATAAGATTATTTCTTTTTTCCTGCGACCATTAATTGTTAAAAATCCCAACAAAGAATTTTGAGCATTTTCTACTAGTGTCATAGCATATTGAATTTTGGCACTTAAAGCAGATATTGAAATATTTAAAATATCAACATCTATGGGATTTTTATTTTCATAAATATCCACTTTTGTAATAAACCCCTGAAGATTATGTAGCAATTTCCATTCATTACCATATGAATATTCATCACGAGCAATAACTATATCTCTGTGAAGTTTTTCTAATTTTTTAATATTGAATTCGTATTCGTCTTTTCCAATGTTATATGGCATTTTATTTTATCCTTTATAAAATACAAGTTTTATTAATATCAAAATGGCGCAAGAGCAGAGAATATTTCGTCATTTGAAAATTGTTTCCACGTGCCATCTTCAAGATATTCCCATGCCTTGTTTATTGTAAATCGGCCATTCATGTATTTTTTATCAACTTGTTTTCCAAATACAAAAAGAGCATTCCAAAAATCTTTTGCCTTTAATGTCCTTTTATAATTTCTTGTTCTGTTATATAGAACAGTTACTCCATTCATTGCGTGAACAGGTTCAATTAAAGTATATTCTATATAAAATCTTTTCATAATACTCCATTAATGAAACTGACATTTTATTTATTGAAATGCGGCCAATAATTAACTATAAATGGAATTTTTTTGTACGTGCTTCCAGAATACTTCAAAAAATACTTTGGAATCAATGTTCAATTCAGCAAGAATAGGTCTAAATACTTCTTCAATATTTATCATGCCAAACAAATAAAAAATAATCTTAGTAATTTCATTTGCTCCAGCAATCCTATCATCATGCCTATTTACTTGACGAATTTCAATCACATCCGAATAAGGTAAAAAAATTGTTTTCATGTAATCTCCTATGGTGACCATTGATATAGTGATTATATCACAACACAATATAAATGTCAAGCTTTTATAAATCAAATTGTTTGATTATCTCTTGAATATACTTATTATAATCAAAATCTTTCAATGCGTTAATTTTACCAAAATATCTACCATCATATTCTATAAATGCGGCATAACAACTTGCACCATCTGATTCTCTATGGGTGTAGCATTCTCCAACCATAAAAACAGTATTATTCTGCCTAATGGGAGGTAGACATTCCAATTGATTCCAATATGATTCAAGATTAGTTTCAATCCATAAATTATTACCAGCACGAAAATTTGCACTCATGCCATCTTCACCATTGTAAGGCCATTGATTAATGTCACGCATGTTATTATACTCCATTTTATAGTTATGAGACTTCTGTAAAAATATTTTCAGCAATATCATAATCATTTAAAACAGCTTTAATTATACGTTCACGAATATAATCTTCTATTTCTTCAAAGTTTGCAAATTTACCATCGGCCACCATTGCTTTAATGGATTCGGTATAGTCTGCCTTATAAGTATATATTCCAATTGCAGAATTTATTTTCATGTTATTATTTATTCTCCATTATTTTCTAAATAATATATTTTTCTACCATTCACAGACTGAAATATAACTCTTGTGCAAACAGGATTAAATTTTATAAGGTTTTTTGCCCATTGCCAAGCCAATTCGAGTGTTCCATCAATAGAAGAAAATGGATTGTTTTGTAAATCAAAATTAAGATTTTCTGAATACGGAAGTACAATAAAATTATATTGTTTTTTCATTTATTTTCCTATTCATAAAATTCCGATTTTATTAATTAATGCCAGCACGTTTTCTAATAATCTTAATTGCTTTTCTACTTTCCTCATTTTGACGAAAACCATAACTAGAAACACCATTAATATATGTTATAAAACTTGGCATCATGAGAGGAATTAAATCGGGACGTTTTTCTGCCAATGTTTTCATGGCGTTTGAAATTTTTTTGCCTTGACAATTTGCACGAAAACCATCTGTAAGTAAAACACTGTATGAGGCCATTGATTATACTCCAATTTTCTGAATATTTTCAGATGTTCCAACAAAATCAAAATGCTTATTACTGCCAGTATATAAATATCCCATTGAATGTAACCATGCAGTATCAAAATTTTCAGGAATAAAATTTACAATAACTGCGGCACGATTACGAACAATAAAATGTACTAAGGAAGTTTTTGTCTCATTATCTAATAGTTTGATTTTATCTTTATCCAACAAACCAGTTTTTTTATTTGAAACTTCTTTAAGAATTTTATTGAATGTTCGTTTATTCATTATATAATCTCCAAATTCTTTTTGCTCATAGTATTCCACCATTCACGGGCATCATTTTCATTGCCACTATAGCGGCCATGATTTGTACCATCTGATTCCCAAAAAATACTATAACCCCAAATTTCCTTACAATATGTTGCACAACTGCCAGCAGGCTTATAACCAGCCGAACGATGATATAAAACCGCCGGATGTTCAATGCCATGAGGATTTACATAAGTCGCTTTTTCTAAAATGGTATAAGCAGACTTATTAGAATTATATTCTTCTGTACCATATTCTGCAATCTGACCTACATGATGTTCGGACATATTTTTATCTCCATTCATATTACAATTATATCATAACCATTTATAAAAGTCAATAGTAAATTTATTTTTTATATGGGCGAATTGTCTTTTCTGTAACATGGTATATTTTTGCATTAGGGTATGCTTGAATAGTGGCATTATAAACAATGTCATTCAATTGACAAATATTTGTGCCATGTTCACGAACAATCCAAATAAAATCAATCTTTTCATTGTTGGATAACTTCATTCCAATATTGAAAACATCATGCCAGTAAAAATCATCATGATAAGATTTTAGGCTATGTTCCACAATTTTGAACATAGAATAATAATGAATAAATTTTTCGCCAACACTATGAATTTTCTTTTGTAATGTAAAATTCTTGTTCAAGATTTTTTTCGCATCTTTGAACATTTGTTCTGTAATGTATTTGAATGGGTCAGAGATATAATTTGCAATATGGTCATTCTCAAAACGTCTTATTTGATAAAAATAATTCTTGCCATAGCCATCACCCTTTTTGAGTTTACCATCTTCATGAGTTGTATTCAAAGTAATTTCAAAATAAGCATAAAAACCATCTGACAACTTTTCCTTAATCAATACTGAATTTAAGTAATTATTAGAATCCATGCGATTGATAATCGTATAATTTTTAATCATTATTTTCCTTATTAATAAACACGAATTAATTTACGATATTCAATGCCATAAGCATTATTGATAAAAATTTCAACCCACTAAATTTTACCAGCATTCTTATTAATAAACTTTTCCATTGCCACTTTTGTTTTAAATACTTTTGTTATCCACATTTTATTTTTCCTCAATTGTTTTTGAATAATAAAACATATGTCATATTATAATTGACTGGCAAAGTGCTATCATGATTAATTATTTCATCTGATTCAATTATTCCTAATTGATAATCGGGAAATTTATTTTTCTTTTCCCATCTTTCAAATATATTTAATTGAACATTTTTGAAATGCTCTAAAAATTTAACATCATTCCATGAGCCTATAATTTGCCACTTGTGACGATTAGAAAGACGGTCAAACAAATAGTAATTCATTTTTATCTCCATTGATATAATAATTATACATCATGATAACAAAAGAGTCAAGTCCTACAATGGGCAATTTCGCCAATATTTACCACTAAATTTCAACACATAATTTCAAACCAACATGAGCAACCATTAATATATAAAATCGTCCACAATCATTCTGTGAGCGATTCTATATAATGCATGTAGATTAATTTACATATATTGCTTTGATTCTTTGACCTTTGCTATAATCCCACTCCCATTCAAGACCAGCCAATGTTAAGGCCGCAGTAATTTTATTACCATCTCCATCCCATGCAAGATGAATTTTACCTGAAGGAATATTTTGATTATCTTGATTATGATAAAAAACATAGTTTTCTGCTTCTTCAGGAATATCAGCACAAGCACACGATTGACAACACCAAAAATTTTGTCTAGCAAAATAACCATGTTTTCTTAATACACTAAATGCATCACGCAATTTTTTCTTAAAATCTTTTTGTTGTCCGAGAGTGAGATTATCCATTATTATTTTTATCCTTTTTATAATGTTACACGTTGCGCCAATGCTTCAGAAATTTCACCGGACTTTTGTAAATAATCTACATAGTCAACAAATAAAACACGAGTATCAGTTTTATACATAAGACCATCTCCAGCATAATTCTTAATCTTACGCCTATCTGCTTCAGGATATTCTTGCCAAAAATTTTCACGTATTTCTTTTTGAGTAGTAATCATTTTCACCATTCCTTTATAAAAGGTTCATTTTATTAGATAAGATGATACATGTTTTCTTTACGAATTGTTTCGGTATTTTCTTGAGGCCATAAATTATATTTTGTCAATAGTTTATAATACCAGTCAATTGTCCAACCACCAAAACGATTTTTAATTTTTCGAGCTTTATACAATGCATCTTCTCTTGTCATTTTATTTTATCTCCATAATTTTATTATACCATGAGCCGCCATTAATTACAATGTTATTCTAGCGTTTCATTCCAAATACTGTATACATCTTCACGAGTAAATTTTTCTTTTCCACTTGCTAAAATACTTCCAGTTTCACAAACTAGGGGAGCATTCCAGCCACCATTTGCATGATATTGAAAAAATGTAATAATATAATATGTTCCATTTAATTTTTGTTGAATAAATCCAGACCAGTCTCCACCGGTTGAAGTTGTATCCAACAATTCAGAATCAACAACTGACTTATATTGACGTAAAAATCTGTGAAAATCACCATGATTAAAACCATCACTATTAAATTCTTTATTTGATAAAAGCATTGATTGAATCATTTTGTTTATCCTTTTCAAATCAGTATGAGCGACCATTGCTTTAATAAACTTTCAATAATTGCAAACCCCTATATAAATTTTATTCAATAAAATAAAAATAATTATTCTTTTGGCATTTTAGGATTAAGCTTAATCTCTTTTTGCTTGCGTTCCTGTTTACGTTGAATTGTCTTTTGCTTTTCTTTATTCTTGAATTTTGCCATTTTTACCTCATGATAAAAATTTTTTTACGCTTCGGTGGACTATGACAATCCAATTTTAAGCCATATCTTTTTAGCATCCGACATTGTTTATTTATTCGAGCGTAATATAATTATAAACTAAATTCTTTTATTTGTCAATAGCCAAAACGCCCATTGATTAATCAAATATATTTGGTGGAATCTGAGGGTCACCCATTGTACCAGTCAATACATTATAAAGGATTGCTCCGATTCTTCCATTACCATCCTCAAATGGATGTATCAATTCAAATTCTTTATAAAAATTAAGAGGCGTCATATAGCGAATATTATCAATAAGATTTTCCATAGCGCGGCCAATGATTAAATAAGATAATCCAGACTCGCCATTAGAAAAAATAACGGGTGTATTTCTATAACCCTTCGCATTATTTTCAGGCTTAATCATATGGGCGATTATTTCAATAACAACTTCGTTAATATTGTTCTCATTCATTGGCATTGCATAATACCATGCTTCTACCATTCCAGCAACCGCTTCAGTAGTTAAATCATTTTGGCGTTCGCATTCTGCAATACAAAATTCTGTAACTTTTGACATTTTAAAATCTCCCATTGATTAAGAGTCAATTATTTTTAATGATTCTTCAAGAGTTTTCTTGCCAAGTTTTATTGTCTTTCTTTTTGCTTCATCCAAATTTGGAACGAGATTAATCAATTTATTTATTCGCACTCCGCCAGCCGCCATAACTTTATAACCGCCAGATTCCCATTCGCAAATAAGAGTTAATGTACTGCCTATCTTGGCACGATGAATATTATAAGCTTCAGTCCATTCTATCATGGTATAATCTCCCATTCGTTAATATTGAAAATATTCGAGGTTAGTTATTTTGATTCCGAGTTTCTTTTCTGTTTCATTCTTAACATCGTCGACATTCATGCCGCCTGTTATATCACCTCTACCAAAAAGCCACGAATGCCAACCAAGTCCACGACCATCATAATAGATTGATAATTGTTCACCTTCATCTTTGCCTTTACCTTGATAAATATATGTGATATATTCTACTTCAATACTAGTATTAATAAATTCATCTTGTAATGACATAATTTTTTCAGCCGTATACCAGTATCCATTATAACAAAAGGATTCATCTGCCT
>Ga0209131_1000028_pt1 | contig 148677 bp, 139 predicted proteins | sample GraSoi_2013_40cm_FD_185826 | JGI IMG/M metagenome (GOLD analysis project Ga0209131, IMG submission 185826) | Grasslands soil microbial communities from the Angelo Coastal Reserve, California, USA - Sample 9_17_2013_40cm (SPAdes) (version 2) | ecosystem: Environmental > Terrestrial > Soil >... | reverse complement strand
CGGAGGGTCGTACGCAGCAAACATTCTCTTGCCGCCGGTTTGTCGCGCGATGACGGCCTTACTGATGAAATCGTTTATGGCCGGTAAGCTATACGACTTCTGACCTGTGATACAAGCGCGAGTGATACAGCCATCGTCATAACCAACCAGTACCCGCCCTTCTTTGTCGACGTCAGCACCAAAGAAATCCAGCAGGTTGCGACAAGCGCCGCCCGTACAAATTCCGCCTCGCTGAATTGGATCATTTGGCGTGGCGTTTTGTGTCCACCAGGTAACCCCACGATCGTAGGTGGTGGCGATGTAGAGATACCAAACGCCGGTGAAGGCCGGCTGATCGTAATCAGCTCCGCCGGTGGTGGTACCGAAGAAAGCCACGGCTGCGCGGTCGCCATCGCCCGCCACTGCCGCATGGAAGAGGCTGTTCCTAATTCCGAGTTGCGCGCCAAGGTCCGTATCGTGCTCCCAGGTCAATCCCTTGTCGCGCGACACCACTACGTGCGAGTGCCCGTCAGAATTTTGATATGAAAAATAGACTGTGCTGTCGTTTCCGACGGCCACTGAAGGATCTCGATCAGACGCGGCCGCTTGCGGAACCTTGCGAATGTTCCAGGTGATGCCGTTGTCTTCCGAAACCACCAGTGCCTGGTTCTCCCCGCAACCAACATTTGGAACATATGCGGTTCCGTCCGGACCAATCTTGATGTGGCCATGGATGCCGCCGCAATCGGCGACTGTATACATCGGCACCGCAGGACCAAACGTCATGCCGCCATCGAGACTGAGTGAACAAACTGCGTCGGCGATTGACTGCGAACAATACCAAACGCCATTCGGATAAAGCGGATTGGCGCCAGTCGGAACGGGCGCATGATAAGGTCCGCCGCCAACCGTCTGGTGATCGATACCAGAAGGCGCGCCCGAACCCTCACTCGGTGTAAAACTGTCACCATCGTTGTCGGTGAATTCCATGGTCGAACCCGCCGGCGTCAATCCCATCTCCTGCGAGACAAAGGTGCGGCCGGTGGTGTGGTCGGTGAAAAGTATCGGGTCACCGGCCAGGCGCGGGGCCGTGGCTACTGTCAATGCTTTCTTCTCCCAGGCGATTTTTGCGGGCGTGAAAGTGTCGTTGAAATGCGCGCGAAGCAGGTAAGGAAGGAAGCCGCCGAAATAGGTGACGGTTCCGCCATCAGGAATGCCGCCGTTAATTCTTTCACCCTTCCAACTGACTCCAATGGAAGGTTCACCGGCGTCGTCGGCAACACCAGCCGGCGCCTGGTAATTATAGAAACGCGGCGTGCCTGCCGGTTCGTTAGTCGGTGTTGGAGTTCCCATCGGCGGCGGAGGTTCAGGAACGTTCTCTATGCTAGCCGTAGCCTGATACTGATCGGCCGCGACCGCCGTCCAGTAGACCACGTGCACGGCGAAGGTGCCGGTGTTGATTGAAGGACTGCTCGGATCGAGGTCCAGGTCCTCCCTATTGAGGATCTGGTTCGTCGCGCCATTTCCGGAATTGGCTACCACTGGGCCATTCAAGTCGCCGCGATGAACGTAGACATCAAAGTCCTGAGTGGGTACGGTCCAGCTGAGATGAACATGAACGAGTTTCTTGGCGTTGATCCAGTCAGTGGGTGTTCCACCGATCGTTAGAGTGTAGGTGTCACAAGTGGTTCCTTCGATGCACATGTCTTCAGACGTAACCAGGCCCAGCAGCGGATCGCCAACGGCGCCGCCCGCGGTTGCCGTGCCCTGCCAGCTTATCGGCGCCGACCCGAGCGTGATCGTTCCCGAGTTTGGACTTGAAGCTTGTACAGTCGGCGCCGTCAATGGCGCTGTGCTTACGGCCGCCAGAACGCAGAACAACAAGAACAGAACTGCGAGCGAACCGGCTGTCCGAGTGATGATCATTCTGGGTAACGATGAATCGGCATTCTTGCGCGGATCAATTCTTGGGCGGCGGGCTTTTTGTGCAATCGTTTTCATCTGACTGTGACTCCTTCGAATTTGGCAAAGTTTGCGCGGTAAGAGATAGATAGGCCGTTCCAAATCGGCGAGACGCGGGCAAACGGATCGGGGCCGCAAAACCGCATCGGGGCCAACGTTAATTGGGCGGAATGGAACTTCACGCCTACACTTTATTTATCGGGGGTTGAGAAATACTTGAGGAATGCTTGAGGTGGAGGAAAAGCGTGAAAATAGGGGATTTTAGCAGAAATTTGGCGATTTAAGAGCGGGGGCAAGCACGCCTTCCTGACCTCGATCTGATCAAAGTTGACGTCACGTTCAACGCGGATAGGCTTTCAACATGAAAAACATCGAGCAGCTCCGCAGTCTCAAGGTCGGGAAGGCGGGCTTGCCCCCGCTCTTCCTGCGCGTTGCACAGGACTCAACCTAGTGTCGCTTCACTAATCTCAATTTCTCGAAATGCGCTGCGAATTAGTAGACACAAAAAAAGCCCCCGGCGCAATATTCCGCGCCGAGGGCTTGTGAGAAGCAGCGAAGCTACTTAGTAGCGCGAGCCGCCGTTGCGTCCGCCGCCACCGCCGCCGCGATCTTCACGGGGCTTGGCTTCGTTGACGTTCAACGCACGTCCGCCCAGGTCTTTGCCGTTAAACTGCGCGATGGCAGCAGCGCCTTCTTCCTTCGATGACATCTCGACGAAGCCGAAGCCGCGTGAGCGACCCGTTTCGCGATCTTCAATCAAAGATACGCTTTCGACCGTGCCCGCTTGCGCGAACAGTGTCTGCAGTTCCTCGCTCGAAGTTTGGAACGCCAGATTTCCTACATAAAGTTTCATACTCATAGTTTCTTACCTTTTCCCTTGTGGGACTTTCTCTAGGGGCTTACCGCCTCGGAGACTCAACAGAAGCCGCATGCGAACATGGTAGCTTCCCAATTTGCTAAAGGACGTTTGGGATTACATATCCATGCCGCCGGGCAATGCCCGAGGCTTGTCATCTTCCTGTAGCTCAGAAATGAGGGCTTCCGTTGTAAGCATTAAGCCCGCGATTGATGCGGCATTTTGCAACGCGCAACGCGTGACTTTCGCGGGATCGATAATCCCCGCGGCCACAAGGTCCTCAAAAGTTTCAGTGGCTGCGTTGTAGCCGAAGTTTGGATCTTTACTAGCCCTAACCTTCTCGACTATCACCGCGCCTTCTTTGCCTGCGTTTTGTACGATCTGGCGCAACGGCTCTTCGAGCGCGCGCCTGATGATGTTGACGCCAACCTGCTCGTCCTCGTCACCGATCGTTACGCCGTCTTCATTTGTCTCGAACACCTTAAATTTGTCTAACGCCTTCGCCGCTCGAATCAAGGCGACGCCGCCGCCGGCGACGATGCCTTCCTCGACCGCAGCGCGGGTCGCGTTCATTGCATCTTCGACGCGCGCTTTCTTTTCTTTAAGTTCAGTTTCAGTGGCTGCGCCGACTCGAATGACGGCCACACCGCCGACGAGTTTGGCCAAACGCTCCTGCAGTTTTTCTCGATCGTAGTCCGACGAAGTGTCCTCGATCTGAGTTTTCAACGTTTTCACGCGGGCCTTAAGTTCATCTATGTTACCCGCGCCATCGATGATGATGGTGTCATCTTTGCTGATGGTAACTTTCTTCGCGCGTCCCAGGTCTTCAACCGTGATGTTCTCAAGTTTGATACCCAGGTCTTCACTAATGACCTTGCCACCGGTGAGTATCGCCAGGTCCTGCAGCAACTCCTTACGTCGATCGCCAAAGCCCGGGGCCTTTACCGCCGCTACGTTAATCGTGCCGCGCAGTTTGTTGACGACCAAAGTGGCGAGCGCCTCGCCTTCGACGTCTTCGGCAATGATGAGTATCGGCTTGCCCAGTTTCGCTACCTGCTCGAGGATGGGAAGCAAGTCGCGCATCGAAGAAATCTTCTTCTCGCTGAGCAAGATCAGAGGATTCGTCAGCACTGCTTCCATCTTTTCAGAGTCAGTGATGAAGTAGGGAGACAGGTAGCCGCGATCAAACTGCATGCCTTCAACAAACTCGAGGTCCGTTTCCATTGTCTTCGCGTCTTCAACAGTAATCACGCCGTCTTTGCCGACCTTTTTCATTGCTTCGGCGATCAACTCGCCGATAGTTGCGTCGCCGTTCGCCGAGATGGTGCCGACCTGGGCAATCATGTCGCCCGCAACTGGCTTCGACAGTTTCTTGATAGCTGCCGTGGCGCGCTCAACCGCTTTATCGATGCCGCGCTTGAGAGACATGGGATTGACACCTGCCGCGACCGTCTTCACACCTTCGCGATAAATCGCCTGCGCCAGTACAGTGGCGGTAGTGGTTCCGTCGCCGGCAATGTCGCTGGTCTTCGATGCGACTTCGCGCACCATCTGCGCGCCCATGTTTTCCAGCCCGTCTTTTAGATCAATTTCTTTGGCCACCGTCACCCCATCTTTGGTGATCGTCGGACTGCCATATGAGCGGCCAAGAACCACATTGCGTCCTTTAGGACCCAGCGTAATTTTGACTGCGTCAGCCAACTGATTGACTCCGCGCAGAATTGCCGCGCGCGATTCTTCGCCATGAACTATTCGCTTTGCCATAATTTTTTTCTTTTCTCCAACTTTCTTTTAACTCCAGAGATTTGGGCCACAGATAACGCCGAGGACGTGGATCAACGGGCGACTAAAAACTTGACCCTGCCTGATTCGGCTTCATCTGTGGCCGCCGTCTTAGCTTCGCTTTTTTCCGCCCGCAGCGGCGCCGGCGCGGGTGATGATTCCCAGAATCTCGTCCTCGCGCATGATCAATAGCTCTTCGCCGTCGATCTTGATTTCAGAACTGGTGTACTTGCCAAACAGGATTCGGTCGCCGGCCTTAACATCCAGCGGCTGGCGTGTGCCGTCTTCCCTGTACTTGCCTGAGCCCGCAGCAATCACTTCGCCCTCCTGCGGCTTTTCTTTGGCGCTATCCGGAATAATGATGCCGCCGCGTACCTGCTCACCCTCGTCAATTCGCTTCACGATGACGCGGTCGTGCAATGGTGTAATATTCGTTGTCATAATCTGATTATTTTCCTTTGGGGTTTACATTTACCAAAAACAGCTCAGTGCGCGCCTAAGATGAGCGCTGCCTGCTGTGTTTGCTGTTTGCTGTTTGCTGTTAACTGTTCGCTTTCGCAGACCAGTTGGTGAACGTATGACGCCCTGATGCTTTTAAGTAATTGAGCTGTGGATTTATCAGGTGATCTGGAAGATCCCAGAGGAGCTGAGAGCGGAGTAAGCTGGACTCGGTTCGCTATTCACCCTACGCTAAGCGTCTGTATATGTCAAATGCAGGATATATTTTGCATCAGGGACGTGCGGCTCTGCCGCCCGATGTGCGGAAAGGCTATGCCTTTCCGAAGGCCAAGCTATTTCATTCGGGCTGCGCCCAGGATTTGGGGCATAGCCCCAGTCCTCGGGGATGGTTTTCGGAAAGGCAGAGCCTTTCCGCACATCAGGCGGCAAAGCAGCGAAGCGCGACCTTCCGGATACTCTTACTGCCCACTCGCCACACCCAACCATTCTGTACTAATCTCTCGCCCAATGGATCAGGAGTTCATGAGATTTGGGCTTGCGGCTTTCGTTACGCTGCTGGTGGTAGTAGATCCGCCGGGCGTGGTGCCGATCTTTGTAGCGCTGACGAGCAACGAACAACCCGCGCGCCGGCGGAAAATACTAATTCGGGCCGTCCTGATCGCCTTTGGGGTGGCGTTGTTTTTCCTGGTTGCCGGACGCGCAGTCCTTTCTTATCTCGGGGTAACGGTCCATGCGTTTTCGATTAGCGGTGGAGTGCTGCTGTTTGTCGCCGCTATGCCGATGTTGTTTGGACAGCGCGGCGGCTTGCAATCAGCGGAACCAACCGAACAAGGTTCAGTCGGCGAAGATATTTCCGTTTTTCCTTTGGCGATGCCGATGCTCTCAGGCCCCGGCACGATTGCAACGATACTGCTGCTGACTTCTCAAGCCGGCGGCGAGATGCAAAAGTTGATTGCCATCGGAGTGGCAATCGGCATCGTGTTTCTGGTTTCCTTCGTCGTGCTTTATCTGGGCGCGCGCTTGATTGGACTGGTGGGTGAAGGTGGCGTTCACATCGCCACGCGCGTGATGGGCATCGTCCTCGCGGCTCTTGCCGTTCAATATGTTCTCAACGGCGTTGCTGGATATTACAAACTACTAATCGGGCAGTGAAACTCAACCTCAGGACTCACGCCCTTCTCGAAACTGATGCTCAAGCAAATTAGTAGTGCGCTCGGTAACGCTTACCGGCGCAGCTCGAGCGATCGGATCTCCTTCGCTTAATACCGGCGCTGCCCTCACAGGCTCAATCTCCGCTGGCGGATCAGGCCTGACCAGGATTCCCGCGAGTAGGTGGCCTACGCCCGAAAGCGCCGGCATCAAACCTACCAGCCATATCATCCGCACCACCGGCTCTATTTCGAAGGGCACCTTGGCGATGACATCCGGCGGTAGTTTTAAGATCAAAGCAGCGCTGAGGAAGTACAAAAAAATCGCCAGCCCTATTCCGCTGAAGAGGGAAATCGCACCGGTTGTCAGGTGCTTCTCCCGCCGCTGTTCCCTTGTCTTCGTCTTTTTGCCAGTGATCTTCCGCGGCTTAGGGTCCTCCGTGCTGCGAGCAATTTCTATATTCATCTGGTCGAGTGCGCGCGAAATGTCTTCGCTCACCTGTTCGACCTTCAGGTTCTTCATCATCTCTTTGATCTTGGGCAACGGACCGCGGTCGCTGCGGGCAATTGCCTCGCTCAGCGAGACGGCCTTTCCGATCACCTTGAGATTGGCGCCGCAGGCCCGGCAATACTGCAGGCCCGAGGAAGATTCAGTGCCACACTGCGGACAGTACATAATGGTCTCGCGAAAAAGTTTATTTTGCCGTTCAGGCGTAAGCCAGATCAATCAAATCCCATTGAACTACGACAGCGCAGTCTCGTTTGTTCAGTACACTGTCCAGTTTCGCCTACAAAATATTGACTTCCATCCCGATCTGTAATAACAAAGGCCGCGAAACACTCGATCGCAATCGAATTCTCAACCAGGATCTCGGTAGGGCCATTCGCTTCATAAGCCACCGACACCGTTTGAAAGGACACTCATGAAAAGACCATTGCTACTCACGGCAACTCTCATCCTCTTTGTGCTGGCGCTCGTGTTTTCTTCGCCCTACCGCTCGGGTGTGGCACGTGCCGAACAGCCCGATCCCTGCGTTAAGTGCCAGCAAAAAGTTCAGCACGACCTTGAAAAATGCGAGGCCAGGTTCGGTGTCAGCCAGTTCTGCTACGATCAGTTCAACCAAGGCATCGTCGACTGTTACGCGACGGTCTGCGAACAGTAATACCGTTCAGCCGACCAGTTGAAAGCGTTTCTCTCGCGCAAAAGCGCAAAGCGAGCCGGACCCGAACGAGCGTCCAAGACTTCTCAGCCGCGCCTTACCAACCAGCGCAGACTAGCTTGAAGTGTGTTCGCCTGACTCCTCAGTCGGATTGTTACTGCATAAGACAGATTTTGATCGTCGCGATCTCCCTCCAAACTAATAATTAGCGCCATTAACGGTGAATTTCCGCCTCATCCAGTTGGCACCCTCATTGCTCTTATTCATCTCGGTCTAACAAAACAGCGGCGGGCGGCGTTCAAGTTGACCATCGCCCCTTCGCGACTAAAACAGAGGAACGAATTATGAAATCGTATTTGACTTGTCTACTCGCGAGCTTACTTCTGCTCGCCTGCATCTCCCAGCCCGTCGCCGCCAAACAAGTAGACACGACACCCGTTGAGAAGATCAAAGCCAAGGTGGCGAAGCTTGGAGTTGGCGAGAAGGCTAAAGCCACAGTCATCCTAAAGAACGGCACGAAAACAAAGGGCTATATTGGACAGGCGAGTGAAGATGAATTTGTGCTGCGCGATCGAAAGACCGACGCGCCTACAACAATCCGTTACGCTGACGTCGCGAAGGTCGAAAGCAACCGCGGACACTCAACCGCTAGGAACCTGGGTCTTGGGATTGGTATCGGAGCCGGGGCGTTGCTTCTCACCATTCTTGCTGTGATTGCCCATCTCGACTGATTGCAGAACCGCGAGCGGTAGCGAGCGGATGCGAGACTCAACCTGGCAGTGTTTGCCTTTTTTGCAGGTTGCGTCTCGCATCCGCTCGCTACCGCTCGCGGTTCTGCAATATTCATCCGACTTGTTCGTTCACGCGAACATATCTCACCAACTGCCAACCGAGAATCGCCGTTACGATCAACCCGACCACTACCCAGGTAAGATTCCCAAGGACTTCTCCTATTGCCTGAACCCGGTTACTGAAAACATAACCAATACCCACATACAGGACCACCCAAAGCACTTCTCCGAAAACATCCCAAATCAAAAAGCGCCGCCAGGGATAAACCGCGATACCGCTCGCTACATTCACCCACGGTCCCAGCGCAGTGATTAACCAACGACTGAAGAAAATGCCCGAGCCACCCCATCGTTTGGTCAGCGCTTCAGCCTGTTTGATATTCTCCTCAACGCCAATCTTGCGGCTGAGTCGACTGATAACGCGACGTCCGCCCCAGCGTGACAAACCATAGGCAATATGATCGCCCAGTATCGCGGCCACACTCGCGACGGCGATCACCTGCCATAGTTTCATTTCACCCTGTTCTACAAACGAACCGGCGGCCACCAGCATCAGGCTGATAGGAAAAGGAATGCCAACCGAACACACCAGGATAACGCCAAAGAGAACTGGCAGCCCGTACAGAAGCAAGGCGGAGAGTACCTGATCGGTAATACTCATGGGGACCGCCCCGGCGTTGGTTCTCGATCGGGATGGGGCGGCGGACCGGGAGGCGGATAGGGCGGACGCGCATGAACAATTGCGTCCTGCAGGATGCCGATCACTTCGTCAACTGAACGGTGTTGTTCGCGGGCGATTTCTCTGATCGGGCGTCGATCAGGCCCGCCAGCTTTCGGAGGCAAGCCGAGAGCCTGATACAGAATCCATGGCGGCACGCCATAAGAATGCGCAATGTAACCAAGGCTCATCCAGGGGCGTATCGCTTCGTCCTGGTGGCGGTGCCAATAGACGGCGCGCCGAACCGTGCGCACTGCGAAGAGCCCGGTGAACGACACCACGAACACAAACGCCAACACCACCAGCCACTGTCGACCTGAAAGCTTTGTCATCCGCTGCGCCCTTTGATCACAGCATACCGCTTAGCTTCGAAGTTCGCATACCAGGACCGATGACTAGGAAAGAGCCTCGCACAAAATTCCAATCTGCAGTCCGCCTGGCGGACGGCTGATAGTAGCCCAGCGATTTATCGCTGGGGAGAAAAAAAGAATTGCCTCAGAGTCCGTGAAGCGGACGACTGAAATGAGCGAGTTATCCAGAATCCAGTTCAGTCGTCCGCGTCACGGACTGCGTTTTAACTGGCGCCGCCACCCTCAGCAGTAAACTGCTGGGCTACTAGCAGTCGTCCGCTTTGCGGACTGATAAACTGAATTTTTTGGGCAAAGCGCGAGCAAGATCAGCCGGAATCATTGCTTCGGTTCGGTCAGCAGCTTTTTGAAGGCGGGTTGCGAGGCCAAAATTTTGAGGTCGGCTTCCTCGTTAATCGTCTCCAGCAGATCCGGATCGAGTTCAAAGGCTCTCGTCAACGAACCCAAAGCTTCTTTGAGTCGTCCCAATCTTGCCAGCGCACAAGCCCGCTGATAATGAGCATCGCTGTCTTCAGGGTCGATCTTGATGGCTGTATCAGCAAACTTTAGGGCCGCTGTCCAGTTTCGCAGGTTGCGGTAGGCGCGGGCCATGGCAGCGTAAGGGTCAGGCCACTCGCTCTTAAGGGCAGCCGCTTTTTTCAGTGAAGGTATTGCCAGGAGACTCTTCCCGCTTTCAAGTCGCGCGTAGCCCAGGTAAAGGTTAGCCATCGCGCTCTGTTCCAAACGTTGCGGCTGGCTGCGCGCGACTCCTTCGGGGATTGTTTTATCATCGGCAAAATAAAGCTGCATCATCAAGTCACCAAAGAAATCACCTGCTGCGCCCGCTGACTTATATGCCTCCTCGATTACCGCCGCCGCTTCCTCAAAACGTTTCCTCAACGCAAGAAAAGCCGCGAAGGCGGTGTATTCATCAGTGTTGGCCGGGTCGGCTATAAGTGCGGCACGGTGTTCGGCCTCAGCGTGCAGAGGGTCCTCATTTAGATCATAAACGTCAGCCACTGCGACATGCGTACGCGGGTCGTCCGGCATCAGCGCAGCGTATCGGTTGAAAAACTCGATCGCTAACTTCCTTTTTTCTGCGTCGTCGTCTGCTGCGTAATGCTGGGCAAGTTTAAGCAACGACGGAGCAAAGGGTTTTGTATCGGCGGCGAGTTCCTGCCACAAGCGAATTGCGTCTTCCGGCTTTTCATCATGGTCGAAAGCTACTGCCTTCAAGTGCCGGAGTCCCTGGTTCTTTGGATCGTCCTTCAAGGCTCGTTCCGCGATTGCAATCGCGACCTTCGGATCCTTAGGCATGGCCAGCAGCACACGCACAAATTCACTATTGCTTTGACTTCGCGCTGCTTTATTGCTGCGCCGGTCCAGGATGGTCCTGATTGTCGGCCGTAAAGTCTCAGCGATCATGTGATAGTCATAGTCGGTTAGCACTATCTCGGTAAGAAACCAGGCATCGTTTTGACGGACAAAGTAGAGTTTCAGCAGCACGTCCTCGTAACCGGGCTCAATGGCTACGGCTTCGGCAGTGCCACCATTCTCTCTTACTTGCAGCAAGCGAAAGTCGTGTACTGGATCTACCGCGGTGCGGAAGCTGCCATTGATCTCATTCAACAGCCGGCGATAGCCCGATGACATCAACTCGCGCTCTGCGTCGCTCAATGAGTCCCAGGTTGCGAAGCCAGGAGTTTCGTCAGTCAAGATTGCCAGATCCAAAGCTGAAGTTAACGCCGTCAGGTTTCCCCGCGGCAATTCCTGGCTGAGTTTTGCAGCCAGGGCGCGAGGATCCTTTTGAAACTCCGCTACTCCTCTGGGCGCCTCCAGGATCTCAAGTTGGACCAGATTCAACGCAGCGTAAGTGAGCAGAGCACCGGTCGCCTGATCTCGAATGTGAGTGGCGTCAACAAAGTCCGTGCCCCAGGTTGGATCCACTTCTATCCACTCGCCGACATAGACTTCAACCCACGCATGCCCGCCAAAGGAGGCGTCTCCAAAAGCCATTCCCGAAACGATGCGCGCCGGCAAACCGAGTGAGCGCGCCATCGCCACATACAACTGGCTGAATTCAAGGCAATCCGCTTCGAGTGTAGCCAGCGTCTGCTGCGTGGTGGCGGAATCCACACGTTTCCACTTGAGATTCTTGTAGGTCCAGTCAGTCAGCTTGCGCGCGACTTGCCAGGCGTCCTGTTCCTCACCGGCGATGCTGCGCGCCTTCTCCATCACAGATTTGTCGTCCGAGCGACTCTCACTGGCCGGCTGCAAGTAAATAGCAAACGCCGGATCCTTGATGGGCAACTTTAGACTTTTCTTCGGTTCGGAATGCCGCGCAAGAATTCTTAGCTCCAACTCGCTGTCTGAAATTTTCCTGGCTGTTTGGTAAGGCGAGCTTACGTCTTCCTGCAAGCGGTCGATTTCACCGGCAGCAGTCGCCCGAATTCTCAGTTTCAAACTACTCAAGCGCTCCTGATTTTGGATCGGAACCCCACGCGGCTCGAGTTGGGCATAGGTCAACCGGAAGTCTTTTGAGAGTGAAGCAAGCTCACTCACTGAGAAGCGACCCTCCCGGTCCATTGAAAGCGAGAAGCGCCCTTCGACAGCGTCGGCAGTGGCCGTGGCATAAAAGTTAGGGCTATGAAACGCGTTGGCCAGGGAAGAGACCAAAGATGATTGTTGCTTCTTGATGGAATCGACGCCGGAATTGCCAACCGCAGCGATGGCGGCCTCGAGATTGTATCCACCAAAAGCGACCACCCCGGCGGGAACCAGCTTCGCGGCGCGTGAAAAATCGCGAGAGGCCATCAGCTTTTCCGGTTCATCGAGCGCAGCGAAACCCGACCGGTTACTTGAAAGCACCAGAAAATTCCCTCTCACAGCGACAAAGAGATCCCCTGATTTCAATTTGATTTGCGTTGGGCCAGATCCGGCGGCAGCTCCGTTCAATAGCTTGCCAGCCGCCAGTGCTCGCGCAATCTTATCGCTCTTGAGTTTGAAAAAGGCGACCCACGGAACACCCCAGTTTGTGCCGAAGACGTCAGGGAGTCCTAGTAAAGCGACGCCACACTCTGGGCCCAGTTCGGGAAGGACCTCTTTCTCAAAATCGATCGCCCAGATGGAAGTTAGGTCTTTCAGTTCTTCAGCGCTGAGGGACTGCTTTGACAAATCGCGCCAGGCGGCCACCGTGTCGAAGTTCATGAAGTAGTAAGCCACTGTCGTGCGCGGCAGGAGTTCGCGAGGTGACGCGAGTTCGCCAGGCTGAAATCCAATGAATGACTTCAACCAGTCGTGCTCGCTAAACCGGACCTGATACAGGTTCTCCCAATTTGTGTTCGAGATCTTCAGAGCGCCGCTTTCGGTCACCACGCCTTTGCTGCGGGAGACTTCGCTATCGGTGGGACTGGCAATTAACTGCGAGAGGTTACTCAAGTAAATCGCCTCGCCAGGATTCTCTTTTACTTGCCGAAAACTCGGGTTGGCTGCCAAAGTTTCGTGTTCACGGCCGGCGCGGGTGAGCACATCGCGGAGTGAATCGAGATTTGGCGCGAGCACGGCAGTGTCACCGAGGTAGGTGAGGTAGGCTGAATCCCTCAACATGTGGCCACTCGAATCCACTCTTCTATGTTCCACCACTTTAATGGAGTAACCTTTCCATTCGCTGCCGCCGACAAAGCTGTATTTCAAAAAGGGCGTTTCTTCGGGAGGCTTAATTTCGCCGGCAAGAATTGCCTTCGCACTAAGAGGCAGGGTTACCGGAAGCACCGTCAAAAAGCGGACCCCGCCCGAGAAGTAATCAGTCAACCACTGAAAATTACCGATACTGCGCTGGTACAGTGTAAGCAACCGCTCAAACCGTGCCCGATCAGTCACTCGTAAAATAATCGCTTTGCGCTCGGCGCTCGGAATGCCGAGAGGCGCGCCGTCTGCGTACCAGCTGGCAAGCGCGATCGGCTCATTGGTATTGATTCCTGAATAGACTATCGGAGACGCACCCGGCGGTGAGTCGAGTTTCTGGGCCAGCTGTTCGCGCAAAGCGTTTAGGATGAGAACGAGGTTGGCCTGGGAACGGGCTGAATCGAGTTGCAGCCCATCAAGGGAGCTGCTGAATTTATCGAGTGCTACCGATGGCTGTGGGAAGGCGGCGTAATAAGTAACGTTCTTCGGGAAAATGTTTTCGCCCAGCGGCTGGACTGCTGGTGTGCGCCCGCTCTCACGTTGCGATTCCGTAGTTACCCGTTCCTCATCATTGTTTTTTACGAAGCGATACCAAACCCACTCCGCAAGTTTAGGATCGGCAAGGCCCTTCTTGATCAACTGTTGCCGCGTCTCGCCGGAAGCTGTCGCTAGTTGCTCACGGAGACGAATCTTGGTGATGGTAAGTTGCAGGTTATCGTTGAGCGTCGGGCCGGGATCAACGGGCTTGGTATCCAGCGTGACAGTCGGAGCAGACACGGCGGACGCCGGCGGCTTATCCAGATAGGATTCGATACTCTTGATATCTCCGACACTACCGGATTGACCAAGATTCAACGCCGCCAGCCGGCGAACCTCGCTGTTGGAAGATGCTAACAGCTGCAGGAGTTGTGGCGCGGGCACGAGTTCGTTTCGCACCCAGCCAATTTGCAGCGCCAGCGTCGTAAGTTTGTCATTCTTCGCCGCCAGTATTGCAGCGAAGGGTAGCTTGAAATCTGCCGCGGGCACATCTTCTAACAACGTCAAGGCGTTGAGTTGGCGACTCGGTTCGGACGTAGGAGTAAGCTTATTAACTGGAGGCGGCGGTGTTGCTCCCGGAGGTAGTACGGTGGCTCGCACTGATACGCTCGGCCGGCGTGACGAAGTCGCGCCCGAGGATCCGCTGGCTGGCGGCTCAGGCAGAAGCGTTTGCGCAAAGATCTCGTTCAGAATCTTGATTTGATTTTGCTTGCTCAGAAACGGCCACGCGCGCGCGACTGAGTCGATATTGAACCATTCAAATGAATGTTTGCGGAGCAAACCAACGGCATCGGGATTCTCCGCAATTGACCGCGCCGCCTGCTGCGCAACATAGAGCTCAGGATCGTCGAGTGCTCTTAAGACAAACTTTTCGAGCGCGTTATTACGACTCTGCACGACCGCTTCGACCGCAGCGGCCCGCACCATTGGCCGTCCGTCGAGGAGCAGATCGATAGCCGTATCCGGCGAGGAAGCGAAGATATTTGCGAGTCTGGCAATGTTCGCCTTACGGCTCAGACCGTCAAGTGCGGCAAACGAAGCCGCCAGCGTCTGCACCTCATCCACGCGCGTAGGATTGGTGACTTTAATTGCCGCCGATCGCAACGCATCGAAACTGGTGTAGCTGTCCTTTTCGACAAGACTGACAGATTGAACAACCGCCTTAAAGTAAGGCTCAACTTCGGCAACCTTAGAGACCGGTGCAACGAGCACCAAACTGAGCGCCGTTGGGCCGCTGACTGTGGACCAGATAACTCTTCTGCTTACTTCCTCGGCGCCGGCGTCGGTCTCAAACATGATCTCGCGCGCTTCCAGCCCGGAGATGGCTGTACGGCGCACCAGCATCGAGTCCGCGCCATCGGGCAGGGCTCGCAAGGGTTGCATAATCGCAGCAACGTAGTCGCCCAGCGGCACGCCATCGGGAATCTTGCCGATGAACACCGTCACGGTTGCGCCTTGTGGTGTTGCGAAGCTCAGGTTCTCTGATTGTTGTCGTTTCCAGTCGCTGGGGATCTCCAGCAGCACCGTCGTCGTCCCATCCGTCTGTCGCACAAAGGTGGACTGAGGCAACACATACTGGTTCCACTCGGCCTCGCGTTGCAGTACGCGCGCTTGTTGAGCGGCAGCCTGAGGTGCGCTGACGAAGATGAAAACGGCGAAACTAACCAACGTGAGGAACAACTTGCGCATGTTTACTGGACCTTTCATTGGGAGCGGGGGACGGCGTCGAAAATCTGAGCTGGTTAAGGACTGCGTAAGATTAATGCACGAGGCCACTCAACAACAAGCTTGTCAGTGGGGATTTTCATTAACGCCCCAACGGGGCATCACCGAGAACTTTTAAGGCAAAGCCACGGCTAACACAAAAATGCCGCGACGTTTCCATCGCGGCACTAACGTTATGATAGACCGAAGAGCGAGGTTAGCTGGCGCGGTCGTTGCCACCTACCCGGTAACCCTCCTGATAACCTCTCGAGAAGGCGACACGGTAAACCTCACCGAAGTTGCCGAAGCCTGCTTCCTGAAAGTAGTGAGAGCGTTCGGGATCAAAGCTCTTCGCCTTCTTCCCATCGTCCTTCCCGGTTTTGAAACCCTGCTCGTAGCCGTGGTTCGCAGCCGAGTCGGTACTGTTGAAAACGTACTGACTATAGCGAAACGGATCGTAGCCAAAGGGCCTTCGATAACCGAATGGACGATAGAATCGAGGATAACTTCTAACGATTACTTGGCGCCTGGTCTGTGCCTCAGCCGTGCTCGGGGAAATAAACGCAACTCCTGAAAGCATCAGAGCCGCCAGAATGAGTCCACCAATTCTTTTCAAATATCTTCCTTTCATTTCCAAACACCTCCTTGCAATGAGACACCTATTAGACGCCTCAGAACACCAGGAAGTTGTTTCAATTCACATGCCGGCACAGGCGGGTCGACTGCGATTACCTTGCAAAGAACTTGCAGTTTTATGGAGTGATTCTTACGCGAATTTCGGAGCTGCCTTTCCTTAGTCAGCGCTAGCGGACGAATGAAAATAGTCCTAACCCGGCGTGTTACGCCGGGCTAAGTTATCGAACGCCTTCGGCGTACGATGCAGGCCAACTGCCGCACGGCTCTGCCGCCTGATGTGCGGAAGGCCTATGGCCTTCCGTTAACTGTAAAAATGAATTTGGGGCTACGCCCCGTTCAAGGGCGCAGCCCCAATTTGTTGAAGGCGGAAGGCCTCCCTACGGCCGTGCTAGTGCACCGTCACTTACACTTCGAGTAACCACAATCCCTACAAAAATCACATCCACTCGCATGTTCGAGCTGGCCGTGGCATTCGGGGCAGACGCCGATCATGTTCGACATGATTGCGCCAACCGGTGGCTGTGTGCCCGTTGCCTGGTGTTCTTTCGCCAACGCGCGCGCGGAGTCGGGCAGGTGTTGCACGCGGCGGTTAGTGATCATGATGCATTCGGCAACCGCCTGTTCCGGTGAAGTTAAGAGACGCTCGTTGAACCAGACCGCGTGTGTACCAGTCACCTTGTTAAGACTGTAAGCAACTTCCGCCGCATCAAACCCACCGCGCAGCATCTTCGAAGCCAACAACCCCACGCCGCCACTGATTGGTCCCGTGGCAAACACTTCCTGGATCATCTTGCCATCGTGGTTGACGGTGACGTAGAGGTTCTGACCGTCAAAGGGAATCTGCCAGGTGGCACCGCTCAATTCGCGCGGGCGCTCGATGCGAATCGCTGTTAGATCCGGTGGAGTTGCCGACCGTTCCGGCTGGTTGGAAGCGGCCGTATCTGCCTGTATCTGTTGTCTCGCAGCTACCTCGGCGTCGGCGCCGATCGGAGCAATGATTCCGGCCTCCGCATGCGTTGGCGCGGCATCTTCAATCGCTTCCACGCCAACTTCCGGATTGCACGCAACCTCGCCCTTGTCCTCAGCCTTCATCGACGTCAGCACCTGATTATCGCGCGAGCCGTCGCGGTAGTAGCTGACGGCCTTGCAACCAAGCTGGCGACCCAGCCGGTAAAGGTTATCAACCGATTCAATCGTGTCGTGGACAGCTCCGTTGCAGGTCTTGGAAACGCTGTTGTCGACATTCCGTTGCGCTGCCGCCAAAACGTGAACGTGTTGCTCGGCGCTGATGTTCATCGCTGAGATGAACTGCGGCGGTAACTCGCTTTCATGTTCACAGACATACTCGGAAGCCTTGTCGATCGAATCCTGTTCGGTTTGATCGACTTCAATTCCCAGCGCCTGGGCGGCGAGCGTATGCACATAGGTGCGCGTGCCCAGAGTATCCCGGCGCACGTAAGCCCAGGAGAAATTCGGCTCGATACCGGAAGAAGTTTCCGCCACCAGCGAGATCGTGCCGGTGGGCGCGATGGTCGTCACTTCATAGTTGCGTGGCGTGAGCGGCACATCGCGAGGGATGCCCACCCGGTTGTAAAGGAAGTCTTCGTAAGCTTCGCGATTCGGCTCAAACTCAGGGAACGTCCCTTTCTCAGCGCCGATCTTGATGCTGGCCTTCCACGACTCCCGGCGAATGAAGCCCATCATCTCTTCCATCAGGTCGATTGACGCAGCCGAACCGTAAGTCACGTTCATGTTCACACAAAGATCCGCAAAGCCCATGATACCCAGGCCCACGGGCCGCGTGCGCGTGACGACATCATTAATCTCCGGCAGCGGCCAGGCGCAGGTGTCTATCACGTTATCGAGGAAGCGCGTGCAAAGATGCGTAACTTCGCGCAAGCGATCCCAGTCAACTCGATTAGCGGGATCATAGAATTTCGCCAAGTCGATTGAGCCCAAATTGCACGAGTTTGAGAAGTGTAGAAACTGCTCGCCGCAGGGGTTGCAAGAGTAGATCGGCCCCATCGACTTCATCATGTGATTGTGCCGATTCACCTCATCGATGAAGGCGATGCCCGGCTCCGCATACTTGTGCGCGCTGGCGATGATGCGGTTCCAGATGTCGGGCGCGTAAACCATGCCCGGACGCGGCGGCTCTTCAATCGTGCAGTTCGTCAAATCTGCAGTCTGGAAGGCGAGCTTGTCCGAAAAGGTAACGGTTGTGCCGTCGGCACGGCGATAGACTACGTAGTCGTCATCGCGCAGGGGATCGTAAATCGAGTCAGTCCAGGGTTCGCCGTCAAACTCGAGCTGAAACCATTCACTATCGTCAACGGCCTTCAGAAACTTGTCAGTAACGTTTACCGAGATATTGAAGTTGGTCAGTGAGTGCTGGTCGTTTTTGGCGTGAATGAAGCGCAACACGTCGGGATGCGTGACGCGCATCATGCCCATGTTAGCGCCGCGACGCACGCCGCCCTGCTTCACGACGTCAGTCACCTGATTGACGATGTTCATGAACGACACGGGTCCGGAAGCAACGCCACGCGTCGAACCAACTAATGCACCGTGGGGTCGCAGGAACTCGTAAGTCATACCGGTGCCGCCACCGGTCTGATGAATCGTCGCCGCCGCTTTGGCGTGATCCATGATTCCGGTAATCGAGTCAGGCACATCAAGCACAAAACACGCCGCCAGTTGCCCGTTGGTTTTGCCGGCGTTAACCAGGCATGGCGTATTGGGCACAAACTCGCGCGCGAGCATGACCTCGCTCATTGCCGCGAAAAACTGGTCCCGCTTTTGCGGATCCTTTTCCGCCGCCGACACGTGACCGACTACACGCCGGACGATATCCGGCCATTCTTCGAGCGCACGACCCTTCGCATCTTTCAATGAATAGCGCTTGCTGATTACACGTTTGGCGTTCAGTCCCAGGGGCTGGGTCTTGCGACGCACGGATGGGGTCGGACTTCCTGCCGGCGTCGTGGTGTTCGAAGATACTTCTGCTGCCGCGGGGGTTTGTTTGCCAATTGCTGCGCTCATCTTAATCTGCCTTTCTCGTGGCCGGGGACACGAGTTTTTTTTGCGGTTTTCAAAGACGGTTCTACGACTACATTATAGTAGACGCACCATCTCTTAGCATGTGTAGCGGATACTTCCGGTTGGCTTATTTCAAGGCGAAAAAACCCATGGGAAAGCAGCTCAGGGGGCCTGCCGCTGCTCCAAGTCAACCCGCCTCGTCTCAAGCGGAGCGCAATATACTCCCTTGGAAGACAGTTGTCAATATGTTGTGGTCATCTTTTTTTTCAACGCCTTATAGTGTGTTAATTGAGGCTTCACCTTAACTCCTAAACTACTGACAAGCGGTCGCTTTGAGCGCCGCTGCTCACCAAAAAACACACTGCGGAAGGGTTTATTTCGAGGAAGAGCTATTGGAAAGTAGTAATTCGAACTTGCCCATGTCTCGATTGTGACTATCGAGTGCGGCAAACGTATCGGAGGTTTCTTCAAGCATCTGTTTGGTCATGGCGATTGAGTCGCTGAGCTGCTCGAAATCCAAAGCAGAAACTCGTTCAGGCGTGGGTAAGGTAACCACCTGATCGTTAACCAATCCGAAGAAGTTTTCGATCGATTGCAGTTGTCCTTCAACCAGCTTCACCGAGCGCTCAATGTCCTGGAAGGCAGCTACGCGTCTCTTGAGAATCTCGACATTCGATTGCTGAATTCTTCTTTCGCGATCGTCCCGCGATTGCGCCACTGAGCGCTCTGCCTGGGTTAGTTGATTTTGCACCGCCTGCCGGTTAATTGATCGAAGATGGTGTTTCCGGCGGCGATAAACGTCCAAAAGATCGACAAAGTCTTCCCAGCGCTGATCCAGACTCAGAATGTTCGAGGGGATTTGTTTGGCGTTGGTAAACTTTTTGTAGTTTGAGTAGATCTGGTTCTTCATCCAGCGCAAATACTCAACTGCTTCACGTTCGCGCGGGTCGAAAAGCTTGATGGAAGCTTCACGTTGCTGGTCGCGAAGTTTCAACAGACGTTGCTTCTCGCGGCGGTCGACAAGGCGGCGATAGAATGAACTGGCTGGCACGGTGACTAAGTAAACTGTTTCGGCGGCAAGGCCGACGGCGAGGGGTATTACATCACCTGCGGAAGCAACGGTGTAAACTCCAACAATCCCAAAGCTCACCAATCCCAAAAAATTTAAGGGTTCGTTGAATGCCTCTTTTAAATACTTGAGATCAATCTTTGGGAACTCGGGCATAGCCTTGAAGAACTGGTAAAACCTGCCGCTCGCCGGGCACTGGCCTTAATTTATACGATTACTGTTATTGACGACCTTTTCGCTCTGCTCATTCGAACTTGTCTCGCCCTGCGCTGGTAGCGCCTGCTGAGAAGCAGGCGGCAGGAGACCCATCTCCTGCTTGTAAGCGAGCAGTTTATCCTGCAACTGCATATCCATCGCTTCGCGTTCAATATCCTGCATCTGGTTGTCCACTGACGCAGAACCGAGCTGCAACTTCGCCTCGGCTGCGGCGGCACGACGGTCAATCTTGTCGCGCATCTCATCAAACGTTGAAGCGTCGTCTCCAATCTGGAACGACTCCATGGTCTGCGCGAGTTGCTCCTGGAGTCGGGCCTGTTTCGACTGATTAATCAGCTGCATCGCTTCGGCCGTCCGCCGCTGCATCTGCAACACATAATTGTCGCGGGCCTTGAGCGCCTGTTTCGATGCCAACGTGGCGTGCTCCAGTTGCTGCGAAGTCTTTTGCAGATCCATCTGCGCCTGCTGGAGTTGGCCGATGTAGGCGGTAGCAATGTCGTCACGGCTGAGTTTGACTGACGCGCGAATCTTCGAATCCAGATCGACGACCTGCGACTCCAGACGTTCTTTGCTCTTGGACAGTAGCTTTTCCGTAGCCATTACCTGGGCTACAGAATTATTCAACTCCGGCACGCGGTCACGCATGTCGCGAATTGTTTGTTGAAGAATGAGCTCGGGATTCTCAGTTGACTCAATTATTCCGCCAAAGAGAGCCCGTACTGACCGGGAAATTCTGCTCAATAGTCCCATGTTGTCACCGATCCTCCACCAACAGATGTGCGATCTTTTCCCTGGCTCTCAAATTCCCGCGCCCGTATATGTACGTTGAAGGGCTGCGAAGGGTTCAAAATACCAATGCGAGCGTGAAACGCAGTATAACAGGTGTTGTCCGCTAGCTCCCAGAAGACGGCCGTTTATAGCCGAATCGGCGGTTCGCCGGCATGGGATTACAGAACGGTTCAATTACTTGCCTTTAGACCCTCACCAAAGCGGCCGATATCTCGCCGGCATTGCATGCCCGGCCAGTCGATCCTATCGATAGCGCGATAACAGTTAGTTAGCGCCTGTTCCAGAGTGGCCTCGGCTGAAGTCACTCCCAAAACGCGCCCGCCAGACGTTACAAAACTGCCGCCTGTGGCTTTGGCAGTACCCGCATGAAAAATCTGCAAATCATTGTTCGTCAAAATCTGATCCAGGCCGTTGATAGAAACTCCGGTTTCATACCTCCCTGGATAACCGGCGCTCGCCAAAACCACACAGGCAGAAGATCGATCACTCCACTCAACCTTGACGCCTCGAAGATTCCCGTTGACGGTGGCCTGAAAAATACTAAACAAGTCAGACTTGAGCCGTATGAGAATCGCCTGCGTTTCCGGATCGCCAAAGCGAACATTGTATTCGAGCACTTTGGGACCAGCGGCAGTCAACATTAACCCCACGAAAAGAATGCCGCGAAAAGGAAAGCCTTCTTCCGAAGCGCCTCGAAGAGTAGGCTCAACAACATCGCGCACAATGCGATCGAGCGTTGTTTTGTCCAGGACTGAATGGTCGGTTATCGCACCCATACCACCGGTGTTGGGACCAGTATCATTTTCTCCGATACGCTTGTGATCGCGAGCCGGCGGCATCAACGCATAGTCGCGGCCGTCGGCAAACAACAAAACCGATACTTCCCTGCCCTCAAGCGCCTCTTCGATCAGCAACTGTTTCGTGGCCTCGGCGGCGACAAGTGTTCCGGCCGCAAGTTCTGCGATAGCTCTTTCTGCGTCTTTGCGGGATGGCGCCACAATCACGCCCTTGCCGGCGGCCAGTCCATCCGCCTTAACCACTACCGGCGAATCAGGCGCACCAAACTTTCCACTTCGCAGCGCTGCCAGGGCTTCATCCGCAGAATTTGCGACAAAGTATTCAGCCGTTGGTATCTGGTGTCGGCGCATGAAATCTTTGGCAAACGACTTACTCGATTCCAATCGTGAAGCAGCCCGGCTGGGCCCAACGATCTTTAGTCCGTGGCGCGCAAACTCGTCAACGATGCCCTCAGCCAGCGGACCTTCGGGACCCACGATTGTCAGGTCGACGTCATTAGTCTGCGCAAAGTCTATTAGCGACTTATGGTCACCGCTTGAAATAGAAACGCATTCGGCGAGCTGGGAGATGCCGGCGTTCCCAGGCGCGCAATAAAGGTCGAGCGGCAGATTTGAAGTTCGTTTGAGGGCCCATACAATTGCATGTTCTCGGCCTCCGGAACCTATAACCAGTGCTTTCATATTATTTGGCAGCGATTGGCTCAAGCGCAGCGAAATCCGCTAGCTTCTCGAGATGAGTTGGCAGGGTCGATGCTTCGAGCCCTCCTACGGGTTCCGGCCAGCGGTTTTCGGGAATATTTGGTCTCAAAGGCGGACATTCTTCCACAGATTGTCGCCTGAGTCATATTTTTTGCCGATTTGATCTTGACACAGTTTCGCCATAGTTATACTTTGCATTCACATCCGCTCCACCTGATCGAGGGCAGCCTACGCTCACCCCGATACTCGCCAGGAGAAGCGCGGTTCCTCTTTGAACAAAGGCCGAACAACTTCAAAGTGACCCCCGCCCCAAACTGGGATCATGGCGCAGACCGACCCTGGGAGAACGAGTCATGCAAGAACGGGAAGAAGTCCATGAACTGGGCGCTAGCCCAGATTCCGAATATCAAGATCGCAGCATCAAGTGCGTTGATTGTAATGAACCCTTTATTTGGACCTCAGGTGAGCAAGCCTTTTTCCATGACAAGGGACTGAAGAACGAACCCAAGCGCTGCAAACCCTGCAAGCAAGCAAAAAACGAAAGATTAGCGGCAATCACTGCGGCCCAAACCTCCGGCGTGCGACAACGCGTAGAGGTGTCTGTTCAGTGCGCGCAGTGTGGACAACAGACCACTGTCCCTTTCTATCCCTCGCAAGGGCGGCCCGTCTACTGTCGTTCGTGTTTTCTTGCTGGTCGCACGGGTGAGGCCAATAACTCAGCCAGCGCCTAAGTCGATCGCCATTCAAGCTGCCAATTCTTCGATAAGTATAAGTTCGCCGTCTGCCCGCCAGAGGCAGCAGTGTGAGAACAGCCCAAGTCAAATCAGGACAACAGAACAAATCTCCTCGTTCTTCAACTTACTTTTCCAGGTGATAAGGCACGCTGGTAACAATAACTCCTTTCTTAAACAGTAGCGCGCCTTTGAGCATTAAAGAGCTCTGATTGTGTAGCAAGTGTTGCCACCACTTTGCTGGAACGAACTCAGGCAGCACAACTGTTACCATGTCGTTCTCACCTTTCCGTTCCAGGCGAGCAATATAGCGCAGCAGGGGACGCGTCAGCTCGCGATAGGGTGACGGAAGAACTACTAGTGTGACTCCTGCTCCCCAACGCTCCCACTTCTCACGTAACTTGACTGTGGCCTCCTCATCAAAGTCGACATAGACAGCCTGAACATGCTCAGGAGCAATAGACTTGGCATATTGCAGCGCACCAACGACGCCACGGTGGATGCCGGAGATCGGCACGATTACCATGTGCTTGATCGGATGAAGATCGCCAAGTCCCTCGGTGGAGAGTTCATTCGCCACGCCCACGTAATGTTTGTGAATGGCGCGAAACATGAACACGAGAAGCGGGATGACGACCACGACGATCCAGGCACCGTGTATGAATTTGGTGGCGATGAAGACGCAAAGCACGATGAAGGTGGCGACGGCGCCGACGGCATTGACAACAATGGATTTCTTCCAGTGCGAGCTATCAGTAACTTCATCATTGACAAAGGTCGAGCCTCGTTGATCAGACGCTTCCAGTTCTGCATCAGGTAAGGTCTCGCTATCGACGGTACTTTGGGTATAGTGAATGTCCTCCTCACGCCGTTTACGTTCCTTGGCCTTTTTCTTCGGCGATTGAGCACGCACTTTGAGCCAGTGCCGTACCATCCCGGACTGGGATAGCGTGAACGAGAGAAAGACGCCGACCGCGTAGAGAGGAATTAGGCGGCTGGTGTCTCCCCTGAAGGCAATTACCAGAATGCTGGAAAAGATCGCCAACATGACTATACCGTTCGAAAAGACCAGCTTATCCCCACGAGTGGCAAACTGCCGCGGTAGGAAACGGTCACGTGCCAGCAGACTACCGAGCCGCGGAAAATCTGCAAATGAGGTGTTAGCTGCCAGCACCAGAATCAGCGCGGTAGTTATTTGCACGACGTAATAGAACCAGGCCAGTGGCCCAGTAAACATGATTCGTGCAAACTGCGAAATAACTGTTTCGCTTGCGTGGGGATGAACGCCATAGAGGTAAGCCAGGACGCTCGTACCCAGGAACATCACCGTCAGCAATAGGGCCATCCAGACGAGCGTGGTCGCCGCATTTTTCGCCTCCGGTTTCTTGAACGCCGGTACACCGTTCGAGATGGCTTCGATACCGGTGAGCGCAGCACAACCGTTTGAGAAAGCTCCGAGCAGCAGAAACAGTGTTAGAGGTTGAAGCTTGTAGCCTTCAGCGACCTTGATCTCGTCGGCGCTCGGCACGGGTGCAGCGCCACCGTACATGTAATAACTGAAGAGCCCATACCCAATCATGAAGAGAAAGCTGATGAGAAAGGCGTAGGTGGGCGCGGCGAACAGGCTGCCGGATTCACGCACACCTCGCAGGTTGGCAACTGCGATGAAAGTTATGAAAATTAGACAGAGCAAAACCTTGTGGTTGTCCAACCAGGCATACCGCGTCCCCTGCACCATGGAGGTGATCGCGGCAACACCGGCGGCAATCGAAACCGCAACGGTAAGCACATAATCAACCAGCAATGAGGCTCCGGCGACCAGGCCGGCACTAGTGCCCAGATTCTCTTTGGCAACAATGTATGCACCACCCCCGGATGGGTAGGCGTGGATAGTTTGGCGGTAGCTGGTTGCGACGATGACAAGAAGCACCCCAATGCCGATGGAGATCGGCACCACGTACTTGAACGCGCCGGCCTGGCCGTAGACAGCCGCAGCGGCCAACACGAGCAGAATTTCTTCAGTGGCATAGGCCGTGGAAGACAGCGCGTCGGAAGAGAAAACTGCCAAGGCTGTTTTCTTTGAAAGACGCTCATGGGTCGCCTGCTCGGTCCTAAGTGCACGACCGATGATAAAACGTTTAAGTTCCGCTGCCACAGTGTTTGTTCTCCCTGTATGTTTTCTTAACTCTGTGTCTTATCGCGCGTCTACACTTAAGTCGTCTGCCAACGTGCCGCGATTGGTAATGCGTCGCGGTCGACGTCTTTAATCGTGAGTTTCCGAGTGGGTGGCACTTTGCCTTCCTGCCATAGGTAATCTCCCAAAAGACGTTGGGCCTGAGTGCTCCAGAACGAGTTTTCTGCCGGGAGTTTTCTTCTTATCATGCGTTCGACGTATCCGACCGCTTCTTCATCAATCTGCACCAGCACTTCATGCTCGCTTCCCGTGGGACTTCTTACTACGAAACGGCAACTGCCAGCATTGGAATAATCATCATGAAGCGCCCAATCAACATCGTGCTGCCGATAGTTGTGTTGTACCAAAGCGTGTTTGCCGAGATCCCCGCGAATGCTGACCCGTTATTGCCGGCACCTTCCGTGAAGGCGTAGAGGATTTCAGACAAGCCGTGAGGACCCTGATTGGCGATTTGCGAAGTGCCAAAGGTTGGAGAGACGACCGAAATGGCGGCGAAAATAAGAATGACCAGTGGGAAGACCAGGACGACCAGCATGGCCATCTTCACGTCGTACGCTTCGATCTTCTTGCCGAGATATTCTGGTGTGCGTCCAACCATGAGGCCGGCGATGAATACAGCCAGTACAACGTAAATCAATATGCCGTACATCCCGGCGCCGACTCCTCCGAAGACCACCTCACTGAGCATGATGTTCGATAGCGGCACCATTCCACCCAGCGGCGTATACGAGTCGTGCATCGAATTCACCGCGCCGCACGATGCGTCGGTTGTGATCGTCGCCCAGAGCGTGGAGTTTGCGATACCGAAGCGAACCTCCTTTCCTTCCATGTTTCCGCCCGATTGCGCCGCGCTGGTAGTCTGGTCAACTCCGGCCAATAAAGGGTTACCTTTCGACTCAGCCCAGTAAGCGACGGCGACCCCGGCGAAGAAGAGCACAGCCATTGCCGCAAAGACGGCCCAACCATGTTTCTGCGAGCCTGTCATTCGACCGAGCGTGTAAGTCAAGCCGGCTGAAACCGCGAAGATAGCGATCATTTCCAGCAAGTTTGTGAATGGGGTCGAGTTTTCAAACGGATGGGCGCTATTGGTATTGAAGAAGCCGCCGCCATTCGTCCCCCACATCTTGATCGCCTCCTGTGAAGCAACCGGCCCCTGCGCAATTGTCTGCTCCGTCACAGACTGACTTTCTTTAACCGGGTGCCCTGGCCATCATTGACAACGTTTCCCTCTGCATCCTTTTTATCGACTTCGATGGTGATACCCTTATCCACTAACTGAGCTTTATCGTAGGGCCGAAAGTTCTGAGGGATACCACCCGCGACAAGAACAAGAGCGCCGACTATGCAAAATGGCAGGCAAACCCACAGCGCAGCGCGTGTCATGTCAACCCAAAAGTTCCCGAGCGTCTGCATCTCACGCCGAGCGATGCCGCGTATGAAAGCAATGGCCAAAGCGATTCCCACGGCTGCGGACATGAAGTTGTGATAGGCGAGGCCGGCCATCTGCGTCAGATAGCTCATCCTTACTTCAGGAACGTAGCTCTGCCAGTTCGTGTTCGTGGTAAACGACGCGGCGGTATTGAATGCTGATCCGACGAAACCGCCCGTGCTGCTTGCCGTCGAGTCAACACCCGGCAGATTCTGCGGGTTCAATGGAAGGTAGCCCTGCAAACGCTGGATCAGATATAGGACGAGCATTGAAACTACGCTGAAGAGGAGCATGGTTGCTGCGTACTCGGTCCATCGCATCTCTCGCTCTTCATTTACGCCCGTCAGTTTGTAGATGAGTCGCTCGACCGGACGCAGCACCGGATCAAGAAACGTCTTCTCGCGATTGAAGACATGCGCCATGAAGATACCGAGCGGCTTCGTGACGAGTACAATGATCACGAAGAAAAAGAGAATCTGTAACCAGCCATTAATCGTCATAAGATCTCAGTGGGCAGTAGGCCGTAAGCAAAGGGCAGCAGGCGCCAGCGCGTTATATGTTCGTTCTGCCTCTTGCATTCTGCTTAGCGCCTTTTGCTATTCAGAACTTCTCCGGACGCAGTAACGCGTACGCAAGATAAACGAGGAGCAGCCCGGAGATCGCCAGGCCCAAAATCGATTCAAGGTTCATTGAATCCTCCTTACCTTAACTTCTCACACGCGTGCACATAGGCAATCGCGATCAGAAAGAAAACAATAGTCGTCGCGATAAATATCAGATCCAGCATTGCCTCTCTCCCTTACTTATCCCAATGCGTTTGGGCGCTCAACCTTTTCTCCACTTCGGCGGCGAAGCGTGCCACTTACAATTAGCTGCGCCAGGCAAACTGAAGCAAACAAACTCAAATCGCTCAAAAAAATGTCCCACCGCAGCTTCGGTTTTCGCGCTGGCGACTTCGGTATTGATTGTTCTCGTTCAATGTTCTGCATGCTTCTTCTCAATTGAAGTTGTAGCCCAGCTAGAGCAGGAAGAAATGATTCCCCTTCGATGGATTCTGATTACCAATTGAATAGCCGGCGTAACCGGTAACCTTCGGGCTAAGCTTGAACACCATGCCGGGCGTGAAATAACCGGCGGCATGTTTGCCGGTAAACCAATCGGCCGCGAAGGTCACCTCTTTATTCAATGGTTGTTCGAAACCAAATTGACCCCCCGCACGATTCGCAGAGGCCACCACGTTTCGCGTAAAGTCGTATCCTCCAAAGGTGACCCGCGTCCCGCTCTTGAACGTCTTGCTCATCTCGGCATAAACGTAATTCCCGGCGTTGTAAGCACGATTACGAACGGGCACGAAGAGGTTGTTGCCAACGACGAAGGCCCAGCCGTTATCCTTTCCTTGATATGGTTTCCACTTGATGGTTGGTACGAGCGTCGTTGAGTCAGGTCCAGGTTGAATGTTGCCTGTAACATTTAAACCCACCTCGACATGACTTCCTGCTCCTACCACTACGCGGGGAACGAACGAAGAGAACTTCGATACCAGAGCCCCATCCGTAGGCTTGAGACTCGCATCCAGTTCCCCATACACCTTGCCTTTTTCAAGTACATCGGTAGTAGGGACATTGAAGATGGTTTGCTGGGCTTGAACCTCGAGAGGGGCTATCAGCACTACGGTCAGGAATATCGCAACGATCAAGGCATGGTACGCCGAAACGCTCCCGCGTTCTCCGCTCTCCGATCCTTGAAGTCGGGTTTTCTTCGGCTCTTCCTCTGCCCAATCCATGCAGTAACCAGCGAGAATCAATAAGGGGATAGTTAATATCAGGAGAGCGGTACCGAGCCCGCGTATCAACGGATGGGCCACCGCTCCCAATATCCAGGTGCTTGCGGTCAACACGCTTCCCAACAACGCTGCGCTCATCCCGCCGGCGAAGCAGCAAATCGCTCCGATAACTTCCCAGGACCAGACGGCGTTCCTGGTTCTTTGTCTGTTCATACAAAGAACTTACGCCCGTCCATATAAGAAGGGTGTAAAGCATTTATAAAAAGTTCATAAAGATGAGGAATAGCAAACAGCAGACAGCTAACAGTGAACGCAAGAAGCAAGCGCCAGGGTCAGTCAATCATGCTTCTTCGGTTTGCTGTTTGCTGTTTACTCTCTGGTTGGATTGAAGCGATAGCCTATCCAGGGCTCGGTGAGGATATATCGGGGAGAGGTTGCATCCGTCTCAATCTTCTTGCGCAGATTGCCGACAAAGACGCGCAGGTACTCATTTTGCTCAACATAGTTTCCGCCCCACAGTGCGGCGAGCAGCCTGCGATGCGTCAGTACCTTACCAGCGTGTTTCATCAGATAGATTAGTAAGTCAAACTCTTTCGGAGTCAGACGGATTTCACGGCCCGACACAGTGACGCTACGGGATTCGAGATCGACACGAAAATCACCTTCTTGTAACACGGTAGGCTCTGCGTCATTAACAACCGGTGTCAAAGCACGGCGAAGCGCCGCGCGTATTCGAGCCAGCAGCTCATCAATCCCAAACGGTTTGGTAACAAAATCATCCGCGCCGATGTCGAGGGCTTCGACCTTTGTCTTTTCTTCGCCTTTGGCGGAAAGAACTATTATTGGAGCCGGCGAAACTGCTCGTATCTTGCGGCAGAGTTCAAGCCCATTCATGTTCGGCATAGCGAGATCCGTAATGACAAGATCGGGATGCCAATCATTGAATGTCTCCAGACCGGAAAGCCCATCGGCGGCAGTGCGCACGTCGTAGCCGTGCGACTTTAGTCCCGTTCGCAGTACGCGCGTAAGTTGCGGTTCGTCATCTACCACTAGAATGCGTGGTTTATCGTTCATGGTTCAGTAGCTACAGCCGCGGAGTCTTCAGCCTGTTCAGGCAGCTCTTCATCTCCTACTGGTAAGGTAAACACCACCCGAGTTCCCTTGCCGCCAGTGCCTGACTCGATCCAGATCTTTCCCTCATGGGCTTCGACAATTCCCTTCGCAATTGCCAACCCCATTCCTGTCCCGGAAGGTTGGTGAGTACTGATGTCTCCGTCACGGGTGGCGCGGAAGAATTTATCAAAAACGCGCTGGCGCAAATCAAGATCAATGCCTTCGCCTTGATCTTCCACCGACATCCTTATCATGCCGTCAGCAGAGCGCCCGGCCGTGATGCGGATTTTTGCAATGCCTGGTGAATACTTTACGGCATTGTCGACGAGTGTATAAATCACTTCACTTACCGCCCGTTCGTCAACCCGGACGACGGGCAATTCCGATTCAATATCGACCTTAACCTGGTGACCTTGTGTAAACCCCTCGGTGCGTGCGAGGGCGGTCGAAATAATTTCATCTACGGCACTCCATCTTCGCCGCAGCTGCAATTCACCTGCCTCGATGCGTGCCAGATCGATCAGTCCGCCAATGAAACGATTTAGCCGATCGCTCTCTTCATCGATGACCTCCATCATTTCCAGTCTGGATTCAGAGTCGAGTGCAACCACTGGCTCTCCTTCGGATCCGGCCCGCAGTTCATCTAACAGGGTGGTGATCGACGCCTTGATCGAAGTTAGCGGTGTGCGCAGATCATGCGTGACGGCGTCAAGCAGGGCCGACTTCAGCTTCTCGCTTCGTCTCGAAGCTTCCGCTTGACTGGCACGCTCAAACACGGCCTTTAGTTCCTGGTACAGTCGCTCGATCTCGCGCCTTCCCTTTTCGGCTTCCTCTGCTCGTCGCCTGGCGCGCGCCGAAAGTTGACCGGCGGTTATGGCTGTGATCATGAAGGCAATGAATGCGATCCAATTCTCAGGCTCGGCAATGGTAAAAGTGCCGAAGGGAGGGAGAAAGAAGAAGTTGAAGGACGCGACACCCAGGAGTGAGGCGAGCACAGCAGGTTTAGATCCCCATGCGGTCGCAACAAAAAGAACAATTAGCAGCAGGGTCAGCGCGACGGTCGTCGGGTTAACATGACCACCGAAAACTTTGAGGACCGCAGTAGCAGAGGTAATAACAACTACCGCGACGACGTATCCCAGGAGTTTCTTACGGGCGAGCGCTGTCCACACGGCTCGAATTGTACGGCCATTGACCGCAGAACCCACAATCAGCAGTCCTAACCGCCAACGTGAACCACTGGGCGGCGTTCAGGATCCTTCTCCGCCTGTCGCAGCACCTCATGGGTGACGGGGGCGGTATCTCCTTCGCCGAAGGCTATGTATTTTAGTAAGTAAGAAAGCGGATTGCCTTCACTCCAACCAAAATAGACGTGCGGTAGTTTGCCGGTTTCGTTGCGCAGGAATAGCAAAAAGGCGGCGATCGCGTTCGGCACTGCCGGTGACACCGCTCGCAGGATCTTGTAGCCATCAACCCTTTCCCCTTGAATTTGTAACACTCCTGAGAATTCCGAAGCATCGCCCGGCGTCACTTCAAAGAAAAGAATTGGTTCTCCTGGCGGTATGTGGTTGTCCGTCCGCTTTTCTCTCTCTTTAGTTTCGTATTCAGTTACATCGCCGGTGTCACGACGATTGGCGATAATGCGGACAGTACCCGCCGCCGCTTTGCGCACAAACTCGCGCGCCAGATCGTCAAGCTCAATCCGCTCGACTCTCAGTTCAGTCGAACGCCAAACTCGCGAGAACAGCGATGCGGCTATAATTGCGAATATGAAAAACGACGCGATCTTGATTCCCTCGGGCCGCTCGTGAATGTTCTGAATAGTGGTATAGATAAAAACCAGGGCGATGATAAGAAACGGGATCCAGTTTTCACCTCTCTTGCGCATTGCCAGCGTCACAGCAATCGCGGCAGAACTCATTAACACCAACACGCCGGTCGCATAGGCGCCGCCTTGCGCGTCAACGTCGGCGTTGAATATCAGCGTCACTGCAATAGCGATTATTGTGAACACAAGCGCGAGCGGTCGCGTCGCCTGCGCCCATTGGGGGGCCATTCCGTACCTGGGTAAGTATCGCGGCACAATATTTAGCAAGCCGGCCATGGCAGAAGCGCCGGCAAACCAGAGTATCGCTATGGTGCTCAAATCGTAGGCCGTGCCAAAGATGTTGCCAAAAAAATGGTGGGCAAGGTAAGCCAAAGCGCGGCCATTTGCCTCTCCACCCTCCTGGAACTTATCCGCCGGAATCAGCATCGTGGTGACCAGACTGCTGGTGATCAGAAACACGCTCATAATTAGCGCTGCAGTGCGCAGCAGTTTGCGCGTATTTTTGATTCTGCCTTCCAGCAAATGTTTAGTATGAGGTTCGGGCGCTCGACCCGTCCTGGTCGAGTGGATGCTTTCCCAGTCTGATTCAGTTAAGTCTTCATCACCTTTAACCAGGGGCATCACTGCCACTCCCGTTTCAAAGCCAGAGAGGCCCAGCGCGAGCCTTGGAAACAGGATGAGGGAAACTCCAACGATCAACCACATATTGCCCTGCACCCGCGGATGGTGTATGAGCGCATCTTTCCACTGCGGAAAGTGCTGAGGGTGGGTAACCACTTCAAACATACCGTAACCAACGACGACTACATTCAAGAGCAGGTATATACCGACCAACACCACCGCGATGCCGATCGCTTCTTTGAAGCCTCGCAAAAAGATCGCGCCCAACATCGCGACCAGCACCAATGTTATTCCGACCTGATGTTTCAGCAGCGTGGGAGTGAATGGATTCTCGATGATGTGAGCGGTAGCGTCTGCGGCGGACAGGGTGATGGTGATAATAAAATCGGTCGCCACAAAGCCAAGCAAGACCAGCACAAACAGCTTGCCCTTCCAGCGCGAGAGCAAGTGCTCCAGCATGGAGATGGAACCTTCGCCGTGCGGACTTTCCTGGGCGACCCGACTGTAGATTGGTAACGCGCCAAGCAGCGTGAGGAGAACCAGAATGAGCGTGGCGATTGGTGAGAGGGCGCCTGCCGCCAGGAAGGCAATGCCCGGCTGGTAACCCAGGGTCGAAAAATAATCGACACCCGTCAAGCACATCACTTTCCACCAGGGATGTTGCTTGTGAGCGCCTGGGCTATCGTCGTTAGAGGCTGACTGCCTACCCCCCTTGTATAACCACAGCTTGAACTTTCGCCTTGTTTGATCGAATAGCGGCATCCTGATGGCCATGCACACTGGCCCAACAACCAGTCTCCTACCCTCTCTGTGTCGCTTTTAGCTCGCGGAATTCTACGCTGATTCGATGCTACGTCAATAGTCTCGACCGCGGAAGGGATCGCGAAGCCTTGATCATCACCCCAAAATGAAAAGCGGGCGGGGGCCTCCCACAGCCCCCACCCTAAGGCCGCATGTCCTCACCCCACGCGACCACTTCGCTCACCGGGGAGGTGAACGCAGGCGGATTATGCAACAGTCGGATTAAAGTTTCAACGACTTTCCCCACCGAAAATATAAGAATTAGTTATGAGGGTCAGAGTGATTTTTTGTAGCAGTCGCTCCGGTTGGTCCCGGCGCGGGGTCTTGCTCAAAGGCTCAGGACGGTTTTGAGCCAAAGGTGGAGGTCATACCGCTTCCGATTGCGGCGGAATCTTCGCTGCGCCGGGGATCGTTGGAGAGTTTTTCCGCTGGACTTAGATCGGCCATCCCGACTACAGCCAAAAGAGCGGTTACGCCAAGAGTGGCAAGAATGTAAAGAACGGACGTCATCTCCTTGTAGATGAGAATGATGGTTCCAAGGGCCAGCACTGCGGTCCAAAGAACCGTGATCATTTTTCTGCGTCGCTTGTCACTGGCCGCGTTTCTGCGTTTCATTTACAAAACTCCTAAACGGTCAATTTGTCTTGGGCGCGAACGGCTTTGTTCGCACGTCAATTGTGTCGTTCCTGATGACTAGTAGATAACTCGGTTTGCTATGGAAGCGCCGCCGGAACTCACCATTTGCCCCAGGCCTCCAGAGACTGCGCCGACCAGAGTCTGAATGATTCTGGGACCCGAGAACATTCCGGCTTCAGGAACTTCGACGATGTCGAATGCCTGTAGCAGAAAGTCAGGCTTCTGATTTTTCTTGATGGCTGCGTAGTCCACTTTGATCGTTTCCTGATTCGAGGCGCCGGGCTTCTGCCTGTAAATACGCACATCGCCGATCTTCGCTTCTCTTCGCGCGCCGCCCACCATTGCTAAAGCTCTGCTGAGCGTAAGCTGGTCGCGCAGGAAGATGCCCTGAGGAGAAACCACGCTGCCCATGATGTAGACAGGTTCGGCTTCTGTCACCATGACATAGTCGCCGGGGCGCACGATGGGATTCGCCTGCGGTTTCCCGCTGCTCAACTCTGAGATTTTCACAATCTCGAAAGACGACTTCGTGTCGTCAATCGGCGCTGCCAACGCTTCCTCTCCAGGCAGCGGGCACATCAATGGCTCGGTGTGGAAAATTTGAATCGTACCCGAGGCCCGATCTGTAAAACCTCCCGAAACAACGACCAGCTCATTGAGTCTAATGCGGCGTTGCATCTGCACGCGGGTGGGTTGGCGAACGGCGCCAAACACGGTGGCCGGTTGCCGGCTCTTTCTCTCGGCGATGTGAACACTGACTTGCGGATTCTTAAGAATTTTTCCGTAGGCTTTGATGATGTCCTTTTGTACTTCTTTTTCGGTCCGGCATTTTGCGGAGATTGGGGATTCCAGGAAGGGCAGGGAGCTGATATTTCCCTCGCTATCAACTTCAACCACCGCGTTGAGATCAGACTGTCCGAAAACTCTAATGTCCAGAACATCGCCCGGACCCAGTAAGTAATTCTTAATTCCCTGGCCGTCTACCGCGGAGTCTCCAGGAGAAGGTCGCGAATTTGAGACCTGGGGAACGTCCTGACTACCAGTGCTCTGCGACTCCTGCGTTCGAGCCAAAGCGGGAAACATCAAACTAATCACAATCGCCACGTAGACCAAACTCTTTTTCATACCAACACCTCACAACCCTGCCAAAACTCGAGCCAATCGACCTCTCAAAGATGTATCGGCGGAAGGGATCGATGCCTTCCGAGGCAAAAGATCAGACCTTAGTTGCGCCTGAGTCTCCCAAATGCGTAGGTTGCTCCTTGACGCTCTCAGAACCGCGCCGCGCTGGGGCCTTTCTGCTGGAATGCCCGACGGTCCCTGGAACTGCAAAACCGGTGAAAAGCAAGTTGCAATGATTGCATAAAAGATAGTGGATGCCAACCAGTCGAAAGAGCAAAGGGGTGGGTTTATAGCCCTTCCTGATGCGAGTACTACGACACTTAGGACACTTTTGCGAAATCATCCTGACAGGCCTCCACCATCATCAATCCCGTCCTCCCTGGCAACTTCCGCTTTGGCGGCTTTCCGGGAGCGCACCCGAGCTTTTAGCGACTCTATCTCGCGCCCAATTCGCTCAGTGCTGGCAACTTTTACCTCTTCCTTCATCGTCCCTCGATCCAGGTAAAACAGCGCATCTTTGTAACGATCGATGGCGCGCCGGTAATGGCCTTTGAAAGCTGCTCGTTCCGCCAGCTCGACCCAGTGGGCCACTTTGACCGAAGAGATAAACTCGCGAATTGCAGCGCTCGACTCCAGCAGTTCGGTCTCCTGCGGATAAAACTGCAGTGCGGAGTCGAGACAATGCAAGGCCCTATTCGCTGCTTCGATCCGTTCCGATGTTCGCACACGCTGCTGCGCTTCGTAGGTTAGCGCGCGTGAAGAATCCCTGGCCCAGGTTAACAAGTGGTGCTTCTGAAGCCCGCGCGCGCGTTCCTGGCCGGCCCGGATTGAGTTCCTTCTATCCGAAGACAGCGTGGTTGATCTCAAAGTGTCATCTGCGCTGGCGAGGTAGTCCTGACAGAGATGAAAGACATCGAAGTGCGCTTCCGGATTCGCGCCGGCGTCAGCTTCTTCTGAATGTCTCTGCACATTGCGCCAGGCCGCCGACATTCCCGAGCTCGACTGAGATTTTTGCTGGGGCCGTTGGTGTTCCCCGCTGACGCGCGCGGATTTTTCGCTGCCCTGGTCCAGAAGGTAACGCGTCCACGCACGCCGCATCACAACTTCCCGTGCTGACAACGCAACCAGCAACACAACACTTGCCGCCAGTCCTGCGGGAATCCACGGAGCCTCATCGCCGCCGCTGACAAGCGTCCACCAGAGTCCAAAGAACAGGGCTAATGCAGCCACAAAAGCAGCCAGGAGGTAGCCGAGGCTGGAAGGCATACGGGTCCGGGGAGGACGCCGGTGCGCAGCTTCGCCGGCGCTGCGCACGTTTGTGCGAGCGGTCCGGGGGAAAAAATCATCCGCGGAGTTGTTGCGCAAGTCTCTTACTCTCTGAAGATTGGTTGACCCGCCATTTCAATCTTTATTGCTTTGATGGCCGGCCTCGCGGACTGAAAACGAACTGCGCCCCAATTGAAACAAACGCAATAGTCGGCTTTTTGCTATTGTGCTGTCAATATATGATGGCTGGCAACAGGTGCAGGCCACCGGCCCGGCAATCCAGCAGCGCAAAGGAAACCAGCATGGAAAAAGAGTTAACGAATAAGGTTCTGCTCATAACAGGCGCCACTTCGGGCATTGGCAAGGTTACCGCTCTGCGATTTGCCCAGGCAGGCGCAAGCATCGCCGCGGTAGGAAGGGACCAGGAGGCGTTGCTGGAACTGCAGAATCAGGTCGAGAACGCTGGAGGGCAAGTCCTCACCATCGGGGCCGACCTATCGCACGAGGGCGAGACCGAAAACGTCGTAGCCAAAACTGTGGAACGCTTTGGTGGAATTGACGTGCTGGTTAACTCGGCCGGTCATATTTCTTCAGGAAACATAGAGAACACGTCTTTATCAGCCTGGGATGCCATGCTTGAAATCAACCTGCGCGCGCCTTTCGTCCTGATGCAAAAGGCCCTGCCAACCATCATCAAACGGCGCGGAAATATCGTTAACGTCTCAAGTGTGACAGGCCTGCGAGCCTTTCCCGGGGTGCTGGCGTACTGTGTTTCCAAGGCTGGTCTTGATCAACTAACGCGTTGTGCAGCACTCGAGTTGGCGGCCCAGGGAGTGCGCGTGAACGCCGTCAATCCCGGCGTGGTAGTAACGGAAATTCATAAGCGGGGCGGCATGACTGAGGAGCAGTATGACGCATTTCTGGCCCACTCAAAAACAACTCACCCACTCGGCAGGGTTGGTCAGCCGCAGGAAGTTGCCGAGCTGATCTACTTCCTCGCCTCAGACCGCGCCTCATGGATAACCGGGGCGACTTATTCAATCGATGGTGGCCGCGCCCAAACATGCGCCCGGTAACTCGCAGTACCCTTGTCCTCGGTGTTTACGTTAAAGCGAGACGGCAAAACCAGGAACCGGAAGCAGACTGCGCCACGCAAATGTTTATGGCCTGGCGGTCCCGTTCTTATTTGCTGAGCTCCGTTAGGAGCGCAATCGCCTTTGCCTGAGGCGGCAATCGTTTCGCTCCTAAAGGAGCGAGGTCTTTTTCGGGAGTGCTCGTTGCTATAAACATCTCGCCCCACTGGGGCGAACCCCCAAGTGCTTTGCACAAAAGCGTTCCCGGGAACTTCGCAACCGGAACCCGAAGTTCCGCAATGGCGACCCGGAGCTTCGCAATGGCGACCCGGAGCTTCGCAATGGCAACTCCGGGTTCCGCAATGGCAACTCGGAGTTTCGCAATGGCAACTCCGGGTTCCGCAATGGCAACTCGGAGTTTCGCAATGGCGACCCGGCGCTTCGCAATAGCGACCCGGCGCTTCGCTATGGCGACCCGGTGCTTCGCTATGGCGACCCGGTGCTTCGCTATGGCGACCCGGTGCTTCGCTATGGCGACCCGGTCAGGCAAAAGCTCGCGCTTAAATCATTCTCTGTATATACTCTGCCGCAACCAAATCGTAGCCAGGTTACCGAACCCACGTTTCGTTTCTAAGCAGTAGAGTTTTTGATCGAATCTAACACTCTCTCTAGTGAGGCAGTTCGCCATGATTAACGATCCTCGAACTCCGAACGCCTTTGTACGTCCTGTTTCAGCTAAGTCTTCCGGTGCGAAGGCTGTCATCAAGATCATAGCTGCCGTCATCGCAGTTCTTGTCGCTCTACTGCTTGGACTCATCGTCCTTTTCCTGATCGGCGTGGAGACCGGACCGGTCGCACTCCTGATCGGAATGGTGTCGGCCACACTGCCGGTTCCCATCTACCTCATGCTGGTGCTCTGGATTGATCGTTACGAATCTGAGCCCGCCTGGATGTTGGCAACTGCGTTCTTTTGGGGAGCGCTGGTGGCAGTGTTCTTTGCCTTCCTGATAAATACCGCCAGCGATGTGGCAGTTCAGCTGATGACCAACAGCGCCAGAGCCGGCCATACTTTTGGGGCCGTCATTTCCGCTCCGATAGTTGAAGAGAGCGCCAAGGCCTTGATCCTTTTCATCTTCTTCTTCGCGAAGAAAGACGAGTTTGACGGTGTGATCGATGGCATCGTGTACGCCGCCATGGTCGGCCTGGGCTTCGCGATGACGGAAAATATTCAATACTACGGTAAGGCTGTAATGGAAGGCGGCGGCGGCACACTAACCTTCGTTTTCATCCTGCGCGGTTTCTTAGCGCCCTTCTCGCATCCGATGTTTACGAGCATGACTGGAATCGGACTCGGACTGGCCCGTCAATCACGAAACACCTTGCTCAAATGGGTGGCTCCGCCGTTCGGGCTAATAGCGGCTATGTCAATGCACAGCATCTGGAATGGTTCCGGAGTTCTCTTTGGTGGCGGCGCATTTCTCCTGACGTACATTGTCATTATGATCCCGGCCTTCTTTATCATGCTGGTAGTGATCGCTCTCGCGCTTCGTCGCGAGGGCCAGATTGTGCGAGAGCATCTCGTCAGCGAATTTCAAGGCGGGCTCTTTACACCGGACGAGTACCGGCGCCTCTGTAGCATTTTTGGCCGAATGGGTATGTCTTTCGACGCGCTGACGCGAGGAGGTTTCGGCCAGTGGCAGGCAGCGCGGCAGTTGAATCAGACGGCTAGTGAGCTGGCCTTCCATCGAAATCGCGTTGCCCGCGGCATAAAGACCGCGGACGCGGTCCAACGAGAGGCCGCATATCGAATGGCGCTGGAGGATCTGTTAAAAAAACTGCGCAGCAAATAAGCAGCGCCAAACAAAGTTCGCCCATTTCGCGGCGATTGACTTATACTAAGCGACTACCAGCGAACCATCGCCAACACGAGTCTCTTCCTCGATCTGATGAGAGTTCAACTCCTACCAAGCACCTTTGATAGTCAGGGCCAGGCAACATTAGAACAGCGTCTGACATGTTTTCTCATAGACGAGAGTGTGGCGGTTGACGCCGGCAGTATTGCGCTGGCGCTGACCACCGCACAGAGAAAAGAAGTGCGCGACATCATCGTGACCCACCCGCACATGGATCACATCGCCAGTCTGCCAATTTTTATCGACGATCTTTTTGAAACCTTGAAAAAACCCGTGCGCGTTTATGCGACGCCCGAAGTGATTGAGCTGCTGGAACGGGACATCTTTAACTGGAATGTTTATCCGCGCTTTTCCGAACTGAAAAACGAGTTTGGACCAGTTATGGAATATGTTCCGATTCCCAAGGGCGAGCCGTTTAAGGTGGCCCACCTTACGGTAACTGCCGTCGCAGTTAATCACATTGTTCCGACTGTAGGGTTGGTTGTATCCGACGGGAAAAGCACCATAGCTTTTAGTTCCGATACCTCTGAAACCGACGAGTTTTGGACCGTCATCAATCGCGTGCCTCGGCTTGACGCTTTGTTAATTGAAGCATCTTTTCCCAATTCGATGGCCAGCCTTGCGGAAGTGTCGCGCCATTACACACCCGCGTCTCTCCAGCGCGACCTGCGCAAACTCAGTCACAACGGCCTCGACATTCTTGCCGTTCACATCAAGCCGGCTTACCGCCAAATGGTTATCGATGAGCTTCAGGCGTTGAATATTCCGAAGCTGGGTGTGATGGAGTCCGGCAGGACTTATGAATGGTAGACCAGGTGCCAGTAGCAGGAGATACCAGCAGGAGGCAGGAGCAGGAGGCACTAAGACGTTTCTGCACCAGCCGCCTGCTCCTGCGGCCTGCCTCCTGCCTTAGTTGATCGGATCGAATTCTCCCTGCCCATGTTCGCCTTCAATCTCATGCAGCAGCACGCGTCCGCTGGGAAGAAGTTTTTTAACGCTCGCGGTTCTGTGTTCGCGATCGCGCCCCGGCATTAGCTCGGCGCGAAATGTAACCGTCATCCCCGGGCGCGCCCAGACATTTGCCGGATTGTCTTTCGCACGGCGTTGTTTATTTCCCATTTTGTTCTTCTTCCTCATGAAGGTGCCCGCAGCGCCGACCGCTCCAGCAGCCAAAGCCAGACCGCCGAGCAAGCGTTTAGTACCCTTCTTCATTATCTAATTTAGTGCGTGGGCGAAACTGATTCGCAAAGCGGATCCAGCCGCGCCGTAATCGTCGGCAAACCGCTGAGAGCTTTCTCCGCATTCATCTGCGTGAAGTGCGCCCATTCGGGAGGAACATTTGCTTCAGCGAAAACTGCTTCAACCGGACACTCTGGAACACAGGCATCGCAATCAATGCAGGTCTCGGGATTGATGTGCAACATATAGTCGTCGAGATGAAAAGCTTCAACCGGACAAACAAGCGCACAGTCAGTGTAGCGGCAGTTCACACAGGGTTCAGCAACCACGTATGTCATTCAGATGCGTTCTCCTTGATGAAGTACGACAGGCTTCGCTGCCAGTCTCTTATGATGTATCACAGCGCCTCTATATTAAGCATGATTGGAAACTTTTGAAAGAAGCAACTTTTGGAGTGCGGTGACCTGTCACCGCTTTCGTCCGTCCCGACCTGTCAGGACGCTACTGGCGACGAATCAGCAGCGACCAAAGCGCCGACAGGTCGGCGCACTCCAAAATAGCTACCGCGTGGTGGTACTGAGCTCAAGCGGTTACGATCACTTAGGCTGGTGCCAGGTGTGAACCGGTTTGCCGCTGGAGAAATCGTAAAATACCAAATCAACTTCCGCCAGCATTTTCGTAAGCAGAATGATCTGTCCGGTGTGCATCGAGAAATGTTCGGTTACATGAAAGATCGCGGCGAGGGCGGTCGAGCTGGTGCCTTGTATCTGATATTCATCCAGCAGTCGTGACGGTTCAAATCCGGCCAGTACCTCGTCTATCTCTGAAACTGTTGTCCGAAGGTTTCCCAGCAGTTCATCAAGAGGAATTCCCTCCCGCTGATCAAACTCGGTCTGGCGTTGACGCTGGTCGGTTGCAGTTCCCAAACCGCAAACAATCCACTGCCGTGCGTTCCCGGAAATGTGGAGAAGAAGGTTCCCGATGCTGTTTGCTTCGGGATTAGGCCGCCACCACACCTGCTGGTCAGTTAGCTTCTCGAGACAGCGCTCTATCTTGGGAAGATACTCTTCCCGCAAAAGCCGCCGAGCCTCCGCGATGAAAGACTCGGAAACGCCGGCGGTCTTAAACTCTGCAGGCGGGGTTGTCATGGCAAAAACCTAGCGTTACTCGACTGCACGTGTCAATGTTCCGCAGTAGAACGGTGGTGTCCTGATCTCAGTTTTCTCTGCGCAACTTCTGAGTCCTCTGTGTCTCCGTGGTAAACAGTTGGGAGTAAGGCGCACCACAGAGACAAAGAGACACAAAGGTTGCACAGAGATTAAGCGCGAACCAGGAGATCCCGAGAACTCACACAAATACCCTTACGATATTTCGTATCGGTTTGGGTTCTTCGGTTGATGGCCGTTTTGAGTCTGGGAGGGTCGGGGACGAGACTAGGCTTCGTTGCCCCGCGGGTCGTCCCGCAGCATCAATTTGATAGCGTTGGCAGTTTCTGTGCGGCGCTTTTGCTGCAGTTCGTTAACCCAATTGGTCACGGTTTTGACCATTTCGCGCGCGGTTTGCGCGGTCGTAGTTCCCTTAGGCGCGGGCTTCTGCTTACGCGTCAGCTCGCCCTTTTTGATGATTTTGATAGCTTTCTTTTCTGACATCTCAAACCAACTTGTCTTTTTGCCCTACTTCTTAACGCGTAGTTGACGCGCGAAAAGGGCCAGTGTTGCGTGATTGTTTTTAATTAAACGATCTTTCCTGAATAGAGTTCCCAGTTATTAACGGCATTCTCACCACTCTGGAACGATTACTACTGTCCGGTCTTGCACCTGACTGCGGCTAGCAAACAGCACGTAGCAAACACTAAGCCACTAGTTTCAGAACAGCTGACGCAATTGAGTGGTTTTGCTGGATATTACGAAGGAGCTCGGAAGTCGGATGTACGTTATCACATATACGTTGGCTGAGGTGATTAATAAGTACACTCTTTTGCTGGCACATACGGTTGATCGATCGCCTGGACGGCCTTAGCGGGCGCTTGGCGGCCTTTCATGTCAAGTTGCCATATCCTCTTATGAGTTCCATAAATCAGGAAAACCAGGCCGACTACCGCGCCGACGTTGACCCACTTTAGTCCGCTAATCATGTATCGCGTACCAAATGAAATCAGCAGTCCGTTGATGATGATTAGCGCGAGCCGGAACTCGGTGGGGCCGAATTTCAGATGACTAATCTTTAGCTCGTCCGTAGCGGAGAATGCGAGAAAAGTGCTGAAGTCGTAGGCGGCAAAGAGAGCCAACATTAACAGCAACTGAAAACGCGAGCGTTCGGGCAGGATAAACGCATAGCCGATGATGACTGAACAAAGAAAAAAGTAATCGAGCAGGTGATCCATATAATAGCCCCACCGCACCAGACCCGTGTTGCGATACTTGCCGATTTTGCCATCGTAGTGATCAGTCACCCACTGAAGCGCGATCATCACTGAGACCATCCAAAGCCAACGAATATTCCGAGCCGCGAGGGAACTGAAAAGCAGAATCCCGAGCGACCAGGCCAGGGTCAACATGGTCAGGTGATGCGTCTCCAGCCAACCGGGAATCCGCGGGATAACTATGGGCGCCAGCCGGCGCTCGAGTGGTGCTAGAAATGAGTTGTTGGTCTTGTGCGCGCCTGCAAACTCTGATGTCTCTATCATGATTTGTTAATCCATCCTTTTGATCCGGCGGTTTACAGAGCAAAGATGAGGCCGCGGTGGATTCTGTTATAAGCGAAAGCCTGCGCCCGTTTCCCGCCAAAAACGGGAGATTAGCGCCCTTCCCTGCCTGCTATTGATGGAAAAGAGACGGGAACAAATCGGCCTGGGTCTTTCAAGAGAAAGATTTTTGCGACTATCCCGGATTGTCAGGGAGAAAGATCCGGCAGAGTCAGTCCGTTCTACGATCGCGGTGAGGTATTACAGGAATACAACTGACTGCGAACTGGGGATGTCAAAGCGGCGGCGACAGCTTTTACATGCCAGCATATCGTCAATGCGTACCATATAGTCGCGCGACTTCTGAAAGCGCATGCGATCCTGCTCATTAGCGCCGCGCGGGGCGGCCTGCTTTTTGGTGCGCTTCAGCCAGCGAACGTCATACTCACCGCGTTCGCGACAATGGGGGCAACTGTAGGTCGCCTTCTTGGATTCCTGTTTTTCGTTGAAGAAGTCTTGTTCGTTCATAGTCACCCAAAGTGTAAGCCAAACTGGTAGTTTGCGCTCAGGCTAAGCCTTATCTTTCCCCTAATTCCCGCAGATAGCGAAAACTGTAGATTCCTGTCTCGTGCGCATCACTCCAGCGAAAATTAAGCGCATAACGTCCAACAATGCTGATGTCAGCTATCGTGAGCTCTTCGGAAACGGCTTCGGGCTTAAGTACGCGCTGACCCGTCCATTCATTAACGCACTGTGCACAGGGACAGGCACGCCGGAGTTCCGCAGCGGTGTAGCGGCAGACGCAGTCGTCGGCCCAGGTAATGCGCAGGCCGGTATCCCCTTCCTGGTGGATCTCTCGCGGCTCAATCGCCGGGCCTCGTCGTTCAGTCGCTTCCATCACTTTTTTTCTGCTCTTTTCACTGCCCACTCTCGGCTGCCGCGCGCACTGCAGCGGCTACTGCATCCGTGGTGATCTTGAAGTGCGAAGCATTCCAGGCAACCTGGCCATTGCGAAGAACGATTACCTGCGGCGATTCGTGAGCGACACCCAGACGGTCCTCGATTGCGCGTGAAACTTCGCGCGCGCGCTGCACTTCAACCAGCGCAACTTCCCCGTCAAATTCAGCCATCTGGTCGTAAGCCGCAGCACTAATGGGACAAGTCAAACTGTGCTTGAAGATGACTACCGGCCGCTGCTTTGAACGGTCGGCAAGATCCTCGAGGGTCTTAGTTTCAGTGACTTTTACGAAGTGATTTTCCATCAGCCCACCCTGGTGCGACATGATTCAAACAGGTTTTGATAGTAGCGTATCGGTCTGATTACGACAAACAGGCGACCGGTACGCACAAGTCAGAACCCCGACGAGTCGGGGTAGCGACCGGGTCTACTTTGAGACATCCGCGCGTCAGCCGTAGAGATCACCCGGTCGCTATTGCTCCCGGTTCTGATTTTGTTGGCGCTGCTCAGGGTTTGGTTCTGACAAAAAAGCGGGAATGAAAACCGTGGTCTCCATTCCCGCTCTTGTTCTTAAGGCTGCCGGGGTTTAGTAACCGCTGTAGCCATCTTCGTAACCGTTCGCAAATCCCTCGCGGAAGTAGCGCTTGTAAAGTTCCCTATCACCAAGTCGCGAACTGTAGTCTTCCGTGGCCCTCTGGAAATCGCCTTCGTCACGATAGTCGAAGCGGTCACCGTGCCTACGGTCCTTGCGACCTTCCTGGATGCCGTTGTTGTAGCCGGCGTTCAGCGCAGTCTGGCGAAGTTGGAAGGAACCACCGTAGCCACCATAACGATCCCAGTTGCGGCCGCGGCGATTTCGATCGTATTGGTCGTTGCGACCGAAATCATCACGACGCTGGCCGTTGTTCTTGTCCAGGCGACCATCGCGGGCATCGTGCCCATTCACGAAAACATCAGTCGGTTTGCCGCGCCCTCGGCCATTGTTCTGCGCGGAAGCCGTTAGCGGCAGCGCTAGAAAAGCCACCAAAGCCAACATGCCAACTCGCGCGAAGAATTTTTGTCTCTTGTTATTCATCTTGTTCTCCTTCAATTTCAACAGCCCGATTGCGCAACCTTTAGCGGTCGAGCGATATGCCCGCTGCTTACTCAACAACCGCTATGCCAATCGCAAACTGCAGGTAAAAGGCCAGAGAACGCAAAGTCTTGCATCCAAGGAAATTACAACTTACCCGAAATAGTGTGCGCAGTGCTCTTTGAGAGGGTACAGGTTGAGATAGCGGAAGGGCAGAAGCGATCAAGCGATTTGCTGGGACCGCGGGCGTCCCGCCCGCAATGAGCGCGAAGCGCGAAAAGACTGATTCCAAAAACTGCGCGCCTGTCGGCGCGTTTGCGGGCGGGGACGCCCGCGGTCCCAGCAAATCTCTTGAGTGACTAGCGCCAGTCGCCGACGAGTACAAACGGCGCCCAGTAAAACGGCGCGCTATATTTCTTACCGGCGATCATCGCCAGCTGGGCGTCGCGCATAGCAGCGGAAGGTGAGACCGAGGAAGGCTCAGCAGCTGAGGAGCCGAGTAGCCGTTTGTAAAAGTCCGTCATCAATTCGGCGGTTGATTTGTCTGCGACTGACCAGAGACTGACTCCGACGGTGGGTGCACCGGCATACATAAACGCACGCGTCAGGCCCATCACTCCCTCGCCACGTTTCTCTTTGCCTAGTCCGGTCTCGCACGCCGAAAGCATAACCAGTGGTGAACCGAGACGCAGATTAAAGACTTCATCGGTACGCAAAAACCCGTCTCCGGTTTTGTTACCGACCAGCGAAAGCACCAGACCGGTGAACTGCGGCCGTTCAGCATTCAGCAAACCGTGGGTCGCAATGTGCACGACGCGATATTTGGTGACATCACGCGTTTCAATGTTTCCTTCGTTGGCATCAAGGTCGAGCCACATATCTGCTTGTGCACCTGAAGTCTTCGCCAGTTTGACGATTTGTTCTGCTTCAGTCCGCGTGCCGGCTAGGCGCGCGAGAGGCAACCCCTGCATCTTGGTTGAGCCGGCAGTTGCCGCCGCGTCCTGGCCGGTAACATCGGCTAAGGCGCTTTGAATTCCCAGGCCGCGAGTATCACCCTCATTCGCGGAAGCTGCAGCACCTTTGGCGCGCGCGTCATTCGAGTTGAAAACCGGATCCGCCAATATCAACATTGCCCGGCCGGTCCGGTTGTTATTCTGCTGCTTGATGACTCCGACTACCGACGCCGAAGGCGCATAGATAACTTCATTAGATTTGATCAGGTAAGGCAGCGAAGAATAGTCTGCACTTTCCGGCGATTTTACCAGCGCTTCGAAAGGAACATAATTCAGCGCACCATCGGCGACGATTAGTAGACGTTTCTCCCCCAGCGCCGTCCCGGCCGGCTCGAGGGCCGCTTTGTAAAGGGCGCTGGAAGCGGTAACAAAAGCGGCTGCGTCTTCCGCAAAAGGGGTGGCGCTTACGCCCAGCCCGCGCTGGCTATCCGCCATTACATCAATGCCTACAATCCGGCGCTGAAGCTTCGAAGGAATCAGTTGCGCGCGCAGATCGGTGGCCAGTTTGTCCAGCACCTGCCGGGCCGGCAGTTTATATAACGACACTGCAGACTTCGTTACCGCCCAAAGATATGAAGTGTCGCGCCCCAAACTGTATTCGAGCAGCACAGTTTGATCGTCAAGCACGCCGCTCTGGACTTCAGCCAGCGACAACGGCTTGCCGGCAGTTAAGCTGGCATACCTGGGGCTGGCGGTCCTTATTTGATTCTCGATTTCCTCAAACTCTGTCTGCAGTTTTTCAAGAGCTGACTCGAGATCAGACGGCTTCTTTTCGCTGTCGGCAGCCAAACTAATTCCGGTCAAGGCCTCAGCAATTTCCTGCTGCCGGTCGAGGTTATCCTGTTTGCGCTTTAGCAATTCAGGTGGGAGACCTTCGGTTACGAAGGCATTGGTCTCACTAAGCAGGTCGAGCAACGAACGCGCGCGCGATTGTTCGGTAATCGTAAAAGCCGCCGCCGCATAATCCAGGGCTTTTCCGGACATGGCTTCAGCACTGTTGCCGGAAGCCGGTGCGCTTAACAAAGCCATCTCAGCAAAGGCGTTGGCCGCATCGTCGAACACATCCTTCGTCGTGCTGAGAAAAATTGTGCTCGATTCGTCGGCGCGTAAGCTGCCGGCGCGCAGGGCTTCTACGGTGGTGATCGCGTCCTGAAAGTTCACGAGGGCTGATTCCCTCAACTTAGTCGATTTTTTCGCGTCTTTTTCCTGGGTCGCCTGGGCCCATTGACTCCGACCCATTCCCAGTTGTGCGGGCCACATCAAGTCCAGACGCTTGTCGTCCTTCGCGCCCTTAGCGGCTTGTTCGTAAAGCTTGAAAGAGTTTTTGTAGTCGAGTTGGCGCAAAGCGACGTCAGCGAGATTGGTGCGGGCGGCGGTACGAAAGCGGCGGGTCTGGCCCAGATTCGCGATCATCGGCAGCGCGCCTTTACCGGCGTCCTCCGCATTTTGAAAATGCTTCCGTGCTGTTTCGAGATCGTTCTCGGCGAAGGCAATGCGGCCCATACCCAACTCGTAGGTCATGTAAATTATTGAGGTACGATATTGCTCAAGCTCGTTCTTCGCCACCAATGCGCCGCCGACCGCGCCGGCCGCCGAGCCTATTGCGGCGCTGTCGGTGGCGTTACCGACAAGGATCGAGGGAGCCAGCTTACCGAACATCCCACCAGCTTTCTTGGCAGCGCTCTCCGGCTTCGTCGGATTCATCAGACCATACGAGGCGGCGGCTGTGCCTAGCTCGCCCAGCTGATAGTTAGTGTCCCCAATTTTCGCGAGCAGCAGCTTGGCGTTGAAGCCGGTATCGCTGGCACTCGCTGCGGTATCGACAGCTTCGCCGGCTTTGGCGCTGGGCACCATTCGAGCCGCGGCACCAGCTGCAGCTGCGTTTTTTTGCTCCTGTCCAAGGGCGCCAGTCAATGCGTCGTAAGCCAGCTGATAATGATCCAGAGCAGTCTTGTTTTGGCCCTGCCGCAGGTAGAGATCGCCCAGCTCATTCTGAGCGGCAGCGATTCCCTTTCTATTATTCGAAGCCGTGTAAAGACTCAGGGCCGTTTGCAGACGTCCCAGCGCCTGGTCTGCTTTCCCTCGCTTTAGGAGTCGCCTTCCTTCCTGCAAAGCATTGCCTGCCTGATCCGTCTGCTGCATCCCTGGGTTCGTTGGCCTGGAGGTTTCGTGAGAAAGGGCGACCACAGCTAGTCCCAGCACCAGGCTGGTACTAACCACAAAAGCAATGAATCTCCTCGCCGTTGCGTTCACCGGTAACTACTCCTCCCGCTTACTCACTGTCTTCATTCATATCGCCGGCCGTGGATTTATGGATCAAATCGAGAGACACCACGAGCATGTTCTTGCTCGTCGACGCCGTCAGCATGATTAGTGCCGGCTCAGGATCGTCTCGATTTAGACCAATGCCTCGCGTCGTTGCCCGGCGCTCGCTCGCAGTTTGCGCCTTCCCCAGGCCGTCACCTTTGGCACTCTTTACCGGCTCGCTCATCTCTTTCCGAATCTGGGCCCAAACCTCAGCTGCGGGAGACCAGGGACATTTCCCTTGGTTCTCACGACAAAAAGTGATGAGATCGTCTTCGATGGGAACTGTGGCCAGCGGCTCACGGGTAAAGACAAAATAAACTTTTTCCGCGCCGGAGTGTTCGTCAAAAGTTAACCATTTCAGTCTTTCTTCGGCGGCGAGGCTCGACGGTAGCTCAAACGGGACGTGAGCTTGAAAGTAATTGCCCGCTTCATCCAACTCCGGATCGGGGTAAAGCATGATTGGCTGCCCATTGTCTGTGGTGTTGAAAACGTAAAGATAACCATCGGTATTAGTTTCGATCAAAACGCGAACATGATCGCCTTTGTGAAACACGTGCGATGGATCGGTCCGGACTGCCAGACCATTTGAATCTCGCATGAACAGGGTTAAGCCCAGACCGATGCGTGGCAGGTTTACTTTCGTTGGAGTGCTGGGACCATTCGAAACGACCGGGGGCGTACCAGTCGGATTCGGGGCCGGCGTTTTCGGATGCCGCCGGCTCGGCCTCGGTGACGAGGTCGACTTATTGCCACTCGCACTTCCAGTTGCCTTGGGCCGCGTTGTCATGAACGCACCCCGCACGTCCTCGTCCTGAGCTAACGCGATTGCGGGAATAAAACTCGCCAGCGCAACCAGGAAACTAAGAAAAATAGTCTTCATTTTCATTTCGAAATCTTCTCCTCCAAAACCAATACGAACCCCGGGAGAGGGTGGGATTTATTTATGCTCGATTCGCACATTAAAAACAACAGGCGCCCCTGCCTCGTTAGCAGCCTGGGGCACTTTTACCTTAACAAAAGGCCGCGCGGCGTCTTTGTCGTCGACTTCAGTTACCGGCTCGCTCTTCTTGTATTTAGTCAGAAAATCGCGCAATTCCGCCTGTTCAGTATCGCCCAGAGGTTTTCCGGTTGCCTGAGAACGCAGAAAGTCAGGCCCAGCCAGCTTCTCCCGAGAAAAAATGATCGTGTACTCGTCGGTGCCCGGATTCTTGTCCAATTCCAGCCAGTGTTCAAGCCCATTCGGAAAACTGAAGTCACTGCCCTTAGACACCTGATTAGATTCCAAGCCCGAAATGGCAGCAGGTTTTTCTGTTAGAAACGCGGTCGGCTGATTCCTGTCGCCCGGGCCAATGACGTAGACATAGCCGCTGCTTCCAAACTGGAAATGAAACTTGAAAGCCTGACCCGAAGCCAAAGGTTTGGCGCCGGCAACTCGCTCGGTCTCTATAGCCAGTGGATTTGGCAACACTTCCAGCCAATACCGACCAAGGTCGCCGGCTACAGCGGTTCCCGAGCCCTCAGTACCATTACCTGCTGTCTCAGTTTTCCCAGAAGTACCGGTTGGCCCGCCAGTCGGTTTGGCTTTGAACCAATTAAGCGCAAAGAATCCGCCAACGCCAACTACAATTAAGACCAGAACAAGAACGCCGGCGCCGGCGAAAGCCAGCGCCTTGCCTCGAGATTTTTTCGGAGCAGCCTGAGGCTTCGGAACCTGCACTCTCGTTACACTGGATGACAGGTCAACTTCAGGTTGTATCTGCGCAGCTGATTCGCGATACACCGGTGGCGGTGGTTGAACTGGCGGTAAAACAGGAGCCGGATTGGTTTGCGCGGCATCAACCGTAAGGATCGTCGCTGCGTTCACGTCTGATTTACTGGTTCTTCCACCCGGCGATCCTTGCGTGTGCAAGTAAGAGCTACCACCTTGAGGAATATCCGGAAAGATTTTTCCAGGCACATCACCGGTGGTATCGCTTAGTCCTGCGCGCAATTGCTCGGCTAGTTCACCGGCAGTTGCCTGTCGGTCACCGCGATCTTTCGCGATGGCCCGATCGATTGCCGCACTGAACGCAGGCGGAACGTCAGGAATCTTTTCAACTAACGGCGGAGGCTTTACCGTTATGTGTTCTCGTCGCAGCTCGTGAAGCGTCGCGGCACCATAAGGGCGCTGCCCGCTTATCATTTGATAGGCCACTAGCCCGAGACTGTAGATGTCGGTGCGGCCATCGATTTCAGGATTGCCGTCGCGCGATATTTCACCCCATTGTTCCGGCGACATGTAATAGGGCGTGCCTAGTACCTGGCCGGCCATAGTCAACTCTGTGGTGCCGCTGCTTTCAACGCCGGCAATCTCCCGCATTTTGGCGATTCCAAGATCAAGCAACTTGATCGGCGCTTCTCCATTCTTTTGCGCCTTACCAATCATTATGTTTTCAGGCTTGAGATCGCGGTGAACAACACCCATGGCATGGGCAGTGTTCAAGACGCTCATGATGGGTTCAAGAATTTCGAGGGTTTCGGCGGGAGTAAAGCGTACGCGTTTTTTCAGTTCGGCATCGAGCGTCTGACCTTCGACGTATTCCATCACCATGTAGATGGTGCCGTCTGCAGCCGTCCTCAAATCGTAAACGGTAACGGCGTTTGCATGACGAAAGCGGCGGGCTGCCTGTCCTTCCCGGCGAAACCGGCGCAACCACTCGGCGTTGGATCGAACTTCAGGCGGCAGGATTTTTATCGCAACTCGATCGCCCAGCAGGATGTGCCGGGCAAGGTAAACTGCGCCCATCCCGCCTTTGCCCAGCAGCGATTCGATTTGGTACTGGCCATCAAGCACCGAGCCAACGAACGAAGACGGATCGTCTTCCAGCACTTCGCCATCAGTGGAGCAGAAGCTTACGTTGTCGTCATATTTTGATTGGCAGAGTGTGCAATATTTCATGCGGGTCTGGTTCCGAGACTTCGTTAGTTTAGCACACGACCCCGACGCTAGGCGCGCTTCGCAAATGCTCGATAGAATCCTGAAGTTGCGCTACTAAGCCGAAGCCGATCGAGTGATTGTCTGGGACCGCGGCCGTCTCGCCCGCAATGAGCGCGAAGCGCGAAAAGGATTGGAAATTACTTTCGAAAGACTGCGCGCCAGCGGCCGGTTGCGGGCGGGACACCCGCGGTCCCAGACAATCACTTGAGCTATTTCGCGGGGTCAAGGTGAGGGTACGACCAGGAATAGATGCGTCGCGCGTATTCCTCAACCATTCGATCGCTATTGAACTCCGGAACCAGCGTGGCGATTGAGTTCTTCATTAGCGCGATCCACTTGCGCGGGAGGCCACTGCTGTCGCGGTCATAATAAAGTGGCACGACCTGTTGCTCGAGTACGCTATAAAGTGATTCGGCGTCGCTGGCATCAATATCGGCGTTCTCTATCGCCGCCACTTCATTGCCAACCGCGAAGCCGTTGCTTCCGTCGTAACCTTCAAGCCACCAGCCATCCAACACGGACAGGTTAAGTCCGCCATTCATCGCTACCTTTTCTCCGCTCGTGCCCGAAGCCTCGAGTGGCCGGCGGGGAACGTTTAGCCAAACGTCTACCGACTGAACTAACTGACGCGCGATCTCATGATCGTAGTTTTGCAGAAACACCGATCTGTTTCCGACTCCGGCAGTGCTCTCCCACTGAGCCACTTCCTGCAAGACAAGTTTCGCTTCCTGGTCCTGTGGATGAGCCTTTCCCGCAAACACAAACTGCACCGGACGATCGGCACTATTAATAATTCGACGAAGACGCTCAGGGTCTTTCAGTAACAGGTTCCATCGTTTGTAGCCGGCCACTCGTCTTGCAAAACCGATCGTCAGTGAACCAGCCTCGAACATCGCTGCCGCTGCCGCGGCCGACTCGGCTGACTCGCCGCGGTTAACACGCGCGAGCAGCGAGCGTTGGCGAATGAAAGCCACCAAACGATCTTTCAGGAGTAAATGCGCGGTCCATAGTTCTTCATCAGGAATCTGGAGCACGGCGAGCGCCCAACCTGCCCGGTTTTGCAGTTTTGTCTGCCAGTCGCCGCCCAGGTGTTTCTCGTAAAGCGACCTGAGTAGCGGGGCCACCCAGGTCGGCGCGTGGACCCCATTGGTGACGTGTGTGATTGGAACCTGATCGACAGTTTCGTGGGGCCACAACTTCTGCCACAGCGCGCGCGAAACTTCGCCATGCTTGCGGCTCACGCCATTAGTTGAACGGCACATTCGAATAGCCAGCGGAGTCAGACCAAAGGCCTCGCGCGGATTCGTAAGATCAGTGCGACCCAGGGCGATGAATTCCCCATGACTTAAGCCAAGTTCCTTTTCAAAGCTGGCGCCAAACGACCGGGTCAAGAGATCGATCTCAAACTCATCGTTTCCCGCAGCGACCGGCGTGTGGGTGGTGAACACGCAACGCTCTCGGACGCGTGCGGCTGCTTCCGCAAAATTGAGACCTTCCGATTGAATTAACTCGCGGGCCAACTCGAGCGTGAGAAAAGCGCTATGCCCTTCGTTGAGATGGAAAACCTTTGGTTGAATGGCGAGTTTCTTTAAGAGCCGCACACCACCGATTCCCAGCAGTATCTCCTGTACGATGCGCGTCTCGCGGTCGCCACCATACAAGTGGCCGGTAACCCAGCGATCAGTCTCTTCGTTGGCGGCAATGTTTGTGTCGAGCAGATAGAGCGGCACCCGACCGATGTCGGCTCGCCAAACCTGGGCCCGCACTGAGCGCTCGCGAATCAAGACCTCGACGAGCAATGGCGTCCCGTCTTCAGCCTTCACGGAATGCAACGGTAGTTGTGCTGGATCAGTCTCACCATAAAACTCTTCCTGCCAGCCCACCGAATTGAGACGTTGGCGAAAGTATCCATAGTGATAGAGCAAGCCCACGGCCACGAGCGGCAGGTTTAGATCACTTGTCGACTTCAGATGATCTCCAGCGAGCACGCCGAGTCCGCCCGAGTAGAGCGGCAGCGAGTTGTGAACCCCATACTCGGCGCAAAAATAGCCGACTGGATGTTCCGCGGTTATGGCTTCTTGAGATCTCAAACCTGAAATCTCAGATCTTGATTTTAAGATTTGAAAGCTGGGCTCGTTGCTCCCCATGTACTCATCAAACTGCTCGGCCAACTTGCGGATGCGGGCCACGTAAACCGGATCGGTAGCCATCTCGGCGAGGCGGTATTCAGAGACCCTCGAGAGGAGCAACCGAGGATTGTGTTCACATTCGTCCCACAGCTCGGCGTCGAGGTCGCGATAGACGCCCGCGCCATCGGACGACCAACTCCACCAGTAGTTCCAGGAGAGCCGCTCGAGCGCCTGGAGCGGTGACGGTAAGGTTGAGGTTGCGGTTGTTTTGGTGTTCAACGGTTCAATTGTTTCAATCATCTAAAATAGCCCTGTAGCGCAGATTAAGACTCGCACCGGCCGACAGGAGTGCTTCTCAGTGATGCCGGGTGAAACAAAGCGGTTCTTATAACACGCCACTCGGCAAGTACAGAACCCCGCGCGGTAGCGAGGGATCCCTGAGGCAATTTTGGCAACCCTTCTTAGTGCTCAGTTGTGTCGAGAATCCCGCGCTACCGCGCTGGGTTTTATAACAGGTTGCAACGCTCCAAACACAGAGGTAGCACAGAGTACTGAAATTAGGACCTCTTTGAATCACTCCTGCCACCAAATTTTTGATACTCCAAAAATATCTCGGCACTACTCACTTGAAAGAACACCAAACGCACTTCCCTAATCTGATCATCCGTCAGGACATAACTCTTAATGATTTCCGAAGCGAGCTGGGCCGCCTCCGGCTGAGGATAACCAAAGGCGCCGGTTGAGATAGCGGGAAACGCTATCGAGGTCAAGCCATGCTGCGAAGCAAGGGTCAGCGAATTCTGGTAACACGCTTTCAGGAGCTGGGCCTCCTGACCATCGTGACGGCCATAGATTGGCCCAACGGTGTGAATGACATGTCTTGCCGGCAGATTTCCACCAGTGGTGATCACCGCCTCGCCGGTGGGCAGTCCCTGCGGGTATTGCGTTCTCCTGATTTCCCGGCAAGCAGCAAGAATCGCTGGTCCACCGATGCGATGAATCGCACCGTCGACGCCACCACCGCCCAATAGAGTCGCGTTGGCTGCGTTGACGATTGCATCGACATCAAGGCTTGTGATGTCTCCAACGACGACAACGACGCGCCCGTCGAGAAACGTTGCGTCAGTTTTCTTCACTGGATTCGGAGTCAGGTGGGGATTCTGCTTGCAGTAACTCGGCCGCTTCGTCACGCGCCTTAACCTCGATCTCGTCAAACATGTCCTGCCGCTTTAGGGCCTCGGCAACGCCCTTCGCTTTCAACTCAGTTAGAGGATGTTGCGCGTCGGTGCTGGCGATTTCAAACAAGCGCTCGTCAAGCATAACGACGCCAAGCGAGCCCAGCGTAACGCCCGCGGTCACCTGTATCTCATTCATGTTGTGGATCTTGAAGTGGCCGGTTTGTTCAACCCAATCTTCAATGAAGGGATCGCGCAGGGCATGCTCGGCGTCGGACTCCGAAAGATAGGCCCCTTCGACTATGAGACAATATTCGCGCACGTTGCCAGTAGATTCACCCGTAGAGTAGGGCTAACTCTATCACCGTGGTCCTGAACAATCCAACAAAATAATGTAGGGAAAGATGTTCAGTTTGCGGACATCAGCCCGGAGGGCTGGCAGATAGTAGCTGGTGGTTGAAGCGAAGCGAAAACCTCCGGAACAAATGAGAAAGAGTTGGCACCACGAGTGGTGCGAGAATTATGAAACAGATCTTTGGCACACTCTCTCGATCTGGCACCCCGCCGGGGTGCTGTCATGCTCTCTTGCGTCGACCGGTGGTCTTCGCTTCGCAACGACCACCGGCTACTTTCTTGCAAACCCTCCGGATTTGTATGGTTGCACTTCAAACTTGAATTCACCACTCACCACAAGAAAAGCCGCCGGGGATTTCCCAGCGGCGTCTCTCTGTCTTCTGAGTCCTGAGTCCTGAGTCCTGATTAGTTTTCCGGCACCCGTTAGGAAAGTTCGTTCAGCGTTTGTCTCAGGTGTTTAAAATAGGAATCGAAGGTAACAAAGCCCGTCGTTCCCTGGAAGAACGCTTTCCCACCAGTGTCATCGGCCAAACGATTTAGTGAGTTTTGACCATAGCTCGCCGCCAAACGGCTGCGGCTCGTCAAACCAACTGCCGGCGCGTAAAAAGCATAGACCGCCACGTTAGCCTGGTTGGCTTTCTTAATCGCCCGTTCGAGGTCGACCGTGTGTGCCGAACTTGAAATGTCGAATCCTCGCGACGTGTCGAGCCCATCCGAGATGAGCAGCACTGCGTTCTTACCTTTCCAACTCGAGTCGAAATTACTAAGCGCTTCGATTACTTCCACATAAGGGTTATACGGCGAAGCAGTTGTGCTCGAGCGTGGTATCCGCAACGAACGCGCAGCTGTGTCTAAATCAGTCGTGAAAGACTGCCGCACTTGCAGGGTTCCGGTCGTGATATAGCCAACCATCACTCGTGAACCGCTGGGAAGTGAGCGAATGAATTCGCGCGTCACACCGAGCTCGTTGCCCACCTGCGAAATGAGATCATCCTGAACCAGAACGGCAAGGTTGATTGGTTCCGAAACCCGCGCACTTCTTTGAGTTGTGTCCTTTTTGTCCGTGGGGATTACATTGGTTGCGCCCATCGCAAAAACCGTGGCGCCCAACGCCAACGCGATTGTTGCAATAGACGTAATAATTCTCCGATAAAACATCTTCTTTCTCCTGTCTAATAGAGCCCAATGCTCTAAACCTTCGATGCCAAATCGGCAAAAAAAGATGGCCCCACGTTGACCGGTACAAGGATTCAACTGGGCCACGCAATCAGAACTGGGACCGGAGCCGGGGAACATGGCTGGTCTCCATCGCTCCCAATTCTGACTTTGTCCGACCATTGTTGGAGGCCTAACTTGCCTTCACCTTTCCGCTCAGATAAATTATCCCTTACCTAATATGCAGTTGTAGGACAGGTCTATCCTGTCTGTTCCCGGGCAGCGCGAATGACAAGCACGAATGCCTGTCTCACCGTCTCGCCAAAATTCGCTCTCTGAAAGGATTTATCTATGAAAGCCTACGCCACGGAGTTTATTCGCAACCTTGCGGTCATCGGACACGGCGACGTAGGGAAGACGCAACTAATCAGTTCTCTTCTCTACGTCGCCGGAACCACGCCGCGCTGGGGCAAGGTCGAAGAAGGAACCACCGTTACCGATCACGAAGAAGATTCTATCGCCCGCAAGATTACCCTCAATACCTCGCTCGCTCATTTGGAACATCGGGAAACCAAAATTAATTTTATTGACACGCCGGGTTATGCGGCTTTTGTTGCTCATGCACGCCCAGCTATTCGAACCGCTGATTGCGGCATCGTCGTTGTTGACGGTGTCAAGGGAGTCGAAGTACAGACTGAGAAGGTCTGGGCCTACGCAAATGAGTTCATGCTGCCGCGCATGATGGTGGTTAGCAAACTTGATAAAGAACATTCCGATATTGGTATTGCGCTCGACAGCGCTCACAACATTTTCAAACGGGCGATCGTTCCTTTCACGCTTCCTATCGGCAAAGAACACAACTTTAAGGGCGTCGTAGACGTGGTCCACCTCAAGGCTTACCAATTCGACGAGAACGGCAAGGCCAAAGAAATTGACATACCAGCGGAAGGCCGTGACGTGGTTGATAAAACCCGCGAGCGGCTGGTTGAGCTGGTCGCTGAATCCGATGACGCTTTAATGGAGAAGTATTTCGACCAGGGCACTCTGGATGATTCAGACGTGTTGCCCAACATTGGTAAGGCGATCGCCAACAGCAAGCTCTGCCCGGTGTTCGCAGTTTCCACCACGACCCTCGTCGGTCTCAGCACCTTGCTCGATCACCTTGTCGAGTTTGCTCCGAACCCGGCTGCTCACGAAGCGGAACACGGCAAGAACGATAAGGGTGAACCGGAGTCGCGAAAATATTCCAGTAGCGAACCATTCTCAGCTTATTGTTTCCGCACCATCGCCGATCCTTTCGCGGGCCGAATCAACGTAATAAAGGTTATTAGCGGCAAAGTTGCTACCGATGCAACTGTTTACAATTCTTCACGCGGAGCTTCCGAACGTTTGGGTGCGTTGCATTCGATACAAGGGAAACAACTCGACAAAGTTCCCGAAGCGAATGCCGGCGACATCGTTGCCTGCGTAAAGTTGAAGGAGACGCAAACGGGCGACACCCTAAGCGATAAGGCCCACATAATTATTTACGATCCGGTCCAGTATCCCGAGGCGGCAATCGCCTTTGCGATTGAACCCAAATCACGCCAGGACGAGGAAAAGATCAGCGTGGCCATTCACAAGATTCTGGAAGAAGACCCGGCTTTGCATTTCACGCGCGATGCGCAAACCAAGGAGTTTCTACTTTCCGGCTCTGGTCAACTTCACGTTGAAACCATTGTCGACAAACTGAAGAAGCGCTACAGCGTGGAAGTAATGCTCCATCCACCTAAAGTGCCCTACAAAGAAACGATCACGGCGCGTGCCGAGGTACAAGGCCGGCATAAAAAACAGACTGGCGGTCGCGGGCAGTTTGGTGACTGCAAGGTTATTTTTGAGCCGATGCCGCGCGGTGGCGGCTTTGTTTTCGAAGATAAGATCTTCGGCGGCGCGGTGCCGCAACAGTTTCGGCCGGCCATCGAGAAAGGCATCATTGAAGCAGCAGCGTCCGGCGCGATCGCCGGCTATCCGCTGGTCGACTTCAAAGTGCAATTGATCGACGGTTCGTATCACAACGTCGATTCCGATGAACATTCGTTTCGCGCGGCCGGCCGTAAGGCGTTTCGTGCGGCGATGGAAAAGGTCAAACCATCCATACTCGAGCCGATCATGGATGTCGAAATCAGTGCGCCACAGGAAAACAGCGGCGACATCATGGGCGATCTGAACTCGCGGCGTGGGCGCGTGCAGGGCATGGAAACGAGCGGCAAGAACCAGGTGATCAAGGCGCAGGTGCCGATGTCTGAAATGTTGAACTATCAGTCAACCCTGAACTCGATCACCGCCGCGCGCGGATCATTCCACATGCAGTTTTCGCACTACGATCCTGTCCCTGGAAATCTGGCGCAAAAGGTCATCGAACAATCGAGGGCTGAGGGAAGAATTCGCGGCGGCGAAGACGACGAGTAAACTACTGCAATCACCAGAAATAGCATGGGCCACGAGATCAAACTCGTGGCCCATTTTTTCTCCAGCAGCGACTTAACCGCTCAAGTGATTTGCTGGGACCGCGGGCGTCTCGCCCGCACACGTATCATTAGCATAGTCGTTCGAAAGTACTTCTCAACCCTTTTCGCGCTTCGCGCTCATTGCCGGCGAGACGCCCACGGCCCCAGCAAATCACTTGACCACGGATCCTGTGTACCACCTACTGCGCAGCGAAGGCGTAGACCAATACGCCATTCACCTTCACCGGCTGACCGCTCAACCTGGTTGGCGAAAACTTCGCCTGCGGCCCATTCTTTCTCCAGCAGCGACTCAACCGCTCAAGTGATTTGCTGGGACCGCGGGCGTCTCGCCCGCACACGTAACCCTGGCATAGTCTTCGAAAGTACTTCTCAACCCCTTTTCGCGCTTCGCGCTCATTGCGGGCGAGACGCCCACGGCCCCGGCAAATCACTTGACCACGGATCCGTGTACCACCTACTGCGCAGCGAAGGCGTAGACCAATACGCCATTCACCTTCACCGGCTGACCGCTCAACCTGGTTGGCGAAAACTTCGCCTGCGGCCCATTCTTTCTCCAGCAGCGACTCAACCGCTCAAGTGATTTGCTGGGACCGCGGGCGTCTCGCCCGCACACGTAACCCTGGCATAGTCTTCGAAAGTACTTCTCAACCCCTTTTCGCGCTTCGCGCTCATTGCGGGCGAGACGCCCGCGGTCCCAGCAAATCACTTGAGTGGTTTTCAAGCTCGCAAAATGCTTTTCCAGTTGTTATTGCGTGACAAAGTTGTAAACCAATACGCCATTCACCTTCACCGGCTGACCGCTCAACCTGGTTGGCGAAAACTTCGCCTGCCTGGCCGCCGTCACCGCCGCCGACTGCAGCAACGGATGCCCTGACACGCTGCGGGCGGAGATAACGTTTCCCTCTTCATCAATCGTGATTTCAACGGTCACGTTACCCGACGCCTTCGCCGCCCTCGCCACGGCCGGATATTCCGGAGCGGGAAGAGTAATGGCTTTTCCATTCAGGACGCCGCCGGAAAGTCCCTCGATGGGGCCCTTAGTCCCCGTACCTGAAAGGCCTGGAGGACCCTGCACCTTGTAGTCGCCCGGCACTTCAAACAGGTCATGGGCCGGCTCGGAGCGATTGATGTTCGTCAGCCGGTAGGTAGTTTCACCAAACCGAGGATCGGAATGTTTCGTCATCACTACCACTTGCAATTCCGGGGAGTACCAACGCTCAAAAACGATCTCAATCGGACGCTCGTTGCCAATTTCTCCTGCGGGAATTTCGACAGTCCTGCGCGTACCTTCTGCTTCGACGCCCTCGATTGACTGTTTCCCCAACGATTCGTTCCTGGCATTGTCTTCTCGCGCGCCCGTCCACTGAAACACCATGCCCCCCTCGCCTGCTGGCGGCGGTATCGCGGAACGTTCGAAGACCATCTCCGGACCCTGGCCAGGCAAACCGGGCGGTGGTCCACCGACTCCCATTCCCGGGGGAGGAGCCGTGCGCTCGAACACCATCGGCGCGGACGTTTCCGGTTGCGAAGGTGGTGGCGGCCCTTCGGAGCTAATGCGTACGCCGTGGCCTACGCCAGTACCGATTCCGCCTCCCACACCCGGAGAACGCAGCTTAAATTCAAATCGCATCGGGGGCATCTTGTGCGCCACCTTCGAACGCGTATCCAACGCGTAGTTAACGCCGGCAACCGGGTCGTTGATGAAGATTGTTTGCGGAGGTTCACCAGCGGCCGCAAAAGGACCCATCACCCTAAGTATTTGTTCACGTCGGGTGCGCCCTTCGCTGTCCCGATAAACTGTAGCCGTAGACTTATTGATTATGCGGTTGCCGTCGCTTAGGGTTTGCGTTGTTTCGGTCACGGCCTGCGCAGAATAGGGAGCGCCTTTCACCACTTTGCCATCAGAGTTCATTTCTGACGCCACAAAGATGAAGTTGTCGCCTGGCGGCGGCGTGTGCGGATCATCGGGCCCGGGCATGCGCTCGCGTTGAATCATCTGACGTTCCGGCATCGGTTGCTTATTTTGTGCGTAGATAGAAATCGTGCTCAGCGGCACAAGCGTGCTGAGCAGCAGGCTGGTAAGAATTTTCAGTCGTCTGGTCATAATTTTTCCTTTTCTGTAACGCAAACTGTTAGCTTGCGGTTTAAGCAAGAACGCGAGAGACAAATGCTTTACTGTACAAAACGGATCGCGCGGGCCATGCCGTCCGCGCTAAAAAACACGTCTGCCTTAACCTTTTCTTCGTAACGATTGACATTCATCGGCAGGCCGAAGGCGACCAGCGCCGAGCGTGGCAATTCAACGCGCACGAGCTGGCCCCCGTCCTGCAGGGTCGTGGCGCTCGCATAACCAACCGGCATGAAGTCAGTCGTGATTTCGGCTGCGGAGTCGGACGTAATACTGGTTGGAGTTTCTTTAGCTGCGACGTCCTTACCTGAAATATCAGCAGTAGACTGAACTGGCACGACGGTTGGGTTCATGTTTCTGTGCCTGTTTTTTCCTGCGACGCTGCGGCCATTCCGGCCTGAATTTTTATCCGGCAACGGCGCCGACTGCGGAGTGGAGACATCTGGCGTTACGACGGCGATCTCGGTCGGTGGCAGACTCTTAGGGCCTGACGAATTCGGCCGACTTTGCACAGCCGGCGTTACGGAGCGTGAACGAATAACCGTTACGGCAATCGCGATCAAAACCATCGCAGCCACTGCCATCGCCCCCGCGACTACTGCCCGATAATGCCTCGACGTTATCGTCGCCGGCCGGTTCGTCGCCGCCTGCCGGGTGCGAAATGCCGTCAGCAAGTCATTACCCATAGGCGGCAACTTCGCTGAGTTCGTCTCCCTTGCGAGAGCTCGCAACTTAAAACTCAGCGAGCGCTGCTCATCGAGACGCCGAGCGCAAGCTTCGCACCCCTCACCGTGAGCCAGGGCTTCAGCGCGAACACTTGCTTCCATTATTTCTTCGCGAGCCAGGCCCTCTACGTTGCTTTCAAAATCTTGACAGTTCATGCAAAACACCTCGCCGATTTGACGTCGACAGCTTCCTCCTCTTCCGCCGGGCGCATCTTTTCAATAAGCAGCGCGCGGGCCCGGTGCAAGCGTGATCGAACCGTTCCGACTGCACAACCCAGGACCTCCGCGGCTTCCAGATAACTCATTTCCTGCAAGTCGCAAAGCACCACCACTTCACGATAGCGCTCAGGCAAGGCCAACACAGCTTTCCTTACGGACTCGATCGTTTCCGTGCGTGATATATCGTCAAGCGGGTTCTCGGTCTTTCGCGAAACGTTCTGCGCCGTATCGGCTTGCGATTCTGCTTCCATTGAAACGTAGAACCGTTCGCGCCGCAGGCGTCGCAACACATGGTTGCGGGCCACGCCCATCAGGAACGCGTTTACCGAACCGCGCGCAGCGTCGAATGTGTTGGCCTCTCTAATCAAAACCATGAAAACTTCCTGCGTGACATCGTCAGCGAGTGCCCGCGACCCGCACATCTGCAAGGCAAAGCGAAAGATGTCGCGCGCGCGCCGTTGATACAACGCCGCCAGCGCTTCTTCGTCTCCAGCCAGCATCGACTGGAGTAACTCGCTGTCAGAGGGGTCTGGTCTTGCTGACATTGCGGAACGACTAACCAAATCTCTTAACTTTCAGCTTCTCTCTGTTAATTCGCCCGAGCGGACAATAAGGTTCCAAAATGATCTCGATCTACTGTCTATCGGATAAGAGCGGGGGCAAGCCCGCCTTCCTGACCTCGAGCTGATTGATGATCTGAGTAGATCCAACGTTGAAAGCCTTTCATTGCGAATAATGACACCTAACTCCAGTCAGCTCGTCGTCGGGAAGGCGGGCTTGCCCCCGCTCCTGGGTCTTAGATGTTTACTCAACTTCCGACTCCGCTGGGAATTTCTTCTTATACTCCGGCGAACGCCGGCGCAGATCCAGCCAATCGGAAAAAAGATCGGGAGATTGCAGCCAGACTGTTAGCCACTCGGAAATCTCTTTCAGCTGCTCTCGCACGCTACCGTCCAGGATCTTACTGCGTGCCTGCAGCAGCGAATCCTTGCGGGCAGCTGCCACGATGTCGCGCAATTCCTTGAGACCCTTCACCCCGTTTTCGATCTGAAGTTGTAGTCGCCTCTCTTCGAGTTTTACAACTGATTCGAAGGCTGATGAAAAGTTAGAGAAGGCCAGTCCCTCACGAAACTCCCTTTTCTTCAGCTTCTGTTCGCGCCAATTCACATCGCACTGAAAAACTTCCGGATGTCGCAGAACGGCACCCTCGTCAGCAACTATGCGCGCTATCGACGCCGGGCTCATCAAGGCGCCGGCGCCAAATTTCTCAATCAAAGCTTGCTGTATTTGCTCGAGCTCGGACGCGCCCACGGACTCACAGTCGAGATATTCCCAGACCTCGATAATCAGATCCCGCTTGTTACGCGCACTCCAACTTCTTGCAATCATTTGGACTTTCCCGAAGCTGCGATTACAACTTGCGCCACCTTTGCTGTAAACTCAATTCTTCAAGCTCTGACTGCTTGTTACATCAAGGAATAAGTTCTGGAAAAAATGGTTTTTCGCCGCTTAGTCCCAATTTCCTCTGTAATCCTGACTATTATCGCCGTCACCCTCGCTCTTGCCCAACAGTCGGCCCGAAAAGTTGCGAAGATCGAAGTCCAGGGTCTCGAACATTTGTCTGCTGACGAAGTGATCGCCACCAGCGGGCTGCGAACCGGAGGGCCCCTGTCTGTTGCTGAACTTGATGCTGCCGGGCAGAAGCTGGTTGATAGCGGACTCTTTACTAAGGTCGCTTACCGTACAACCAGCAAAGGTAACCAGGTAACTGTCATCTTCCAGGTCAAAGAACGTGGTGGCGGTCAGTCGCCCGTCGTCTTCGACAATTTCGTTTGGTTTACAGACGCTGAGTTAAATACGGCGATCAAGCGAGAAGTGCCTTCGTTCGCCGGCACTGCATCTGACGCCGGTAGCATGTCTGAAAACATCAAGCATGCTTTAGAAAATCTTCTGAAGGAACATCACATTAATGGCGTCGTAGATTATGGAGCGGAGCAAGCTGGATTGAACAGCGAGAAACAAGAACATGTTTTCAGTGTGTCAGGGGTGCCGATTCCGATTTGCAGCTTGCACTTTCCGGGAGCCAGTAATGTTCCCGAAGAGAAATTGGTAATCAAGTCGAGACAGCTCACTGATGACAACTACTCACTGAAATCAGCGATTGCCTTCTCCACTTATGCTCTTCTTCCAATTTACCGCGAAGCGGGCCAGCTGCGTGCAAAGTTCGCCAGGCCGGTAACAAAATTGGATGCTTCAGCGAAGTGCCATGGCGGAGTGGAACTAACCATCCCTGTCGAAGAAGGCCCAATTTACTTGTGGGACAAGGCCGAGTGGACGGGTAACGAGTCTTTATCGGCAAACGATCTCGACGCAGCGTTAGGCATGAAGAACGGCGACGTTGCGAACGCCGTGAAGATCGACAAGGGAATTCATGAAGTCAGCAGAAGGTATGGTCATACGGGTCATCTCGATGTCAGAGTAAGTGGCGAGCCGGAGCTGAATGATTCGACTAATCGAGTGAGTTACAAGATCGTCGTAAAAGAAGGGCCGCAGTACAAGATGGGAAAACTGACCATCAAAGGACTCGACGAAGCGGATACAAACTCTCTCGAACAGAGATGGAAACTGACGAACGGCGAAGTCTTTAACACAAGTTATTTAGATCGGTTTTTTAGAATAGACGCTCGTGAGCAAATGGCAAGAATCATGTACGCCCGGGAAGCGCAACGCAAAGGTCCGCCCGAGATCAAATTCACGCCTAACCAGCTAAATCTGAATGCCGACGTAATCATCGAGTTCAAGAATTGAGCAGTAAATAATATGAGTAAAGAACCTGAGCCGGAGGGCACACCTCAGAAACTCGAAAAGGCTCGGGTGCTCCTGGATCGGGCCCGGCAGGCCTTCGCCGGCAAATCATTTCGACCCCATTCCCTGTTTCGCAATGGTCATGTTCAAACCATCGCTGCCTATGCCTGGCCCAGGCGGTTTCGTTTTGCTTCCGAAAGCGACGAGGAGCGATTGTTTGAGGTGGAGCCCGGTGTCAAGGTGCTGGCGCATTGTCGTTGGCAAAGTGAACGCGACAAGCATGCGACCATCGTCGTCTGGCATGGCATCGAAGGTTCGACGGGTTCGAACTACATGCAGGCAATGGCGGAGAAGGGCTTTCATGCCGGCTTCAATGTCATCAGAGTAAACTTTCGTAACTGCGGCGGCACTGAACATCTTACCAACACAATCTATCACGGGGGCTTAAGTGCGGATCTGGGTGCAGTGGTTAAGGAACTGCTCGAAAAGGATCACATCTCAAGAATGTTTGTGGTGGGCTTTTCACTGGGCGGTAATCTGGTGCTAAAACTCGGGGGCGAGTATGGCGATAACCCACCGGCGGGAGTTCTCGGCATTTGCGCGGTGTCGCCGTCGGTGGACTTGAATGCCAGCGCGGACATGATTCTGAAGCGTTCAAACTGGATCTATCATCGCGACTTCGTGCGCCGGCTGAAGCAGCGGATTCGAACTAACCACCGGCTCTATCCCGAGCGTTACGATATTAGTGGCCTCGATGAAGTACACACGCTCAGGGAATTTGACGATCGTTATACGGCAGTGGCCCACGGCTTCGCTGATGCCGCTGACTATTACAACCGTTCCAGCTCGCTAAAGGTCGTTGATCGCATCCGTGTTCCGACTCTAGTCATCCACGCGGGAGACGATCCATTTATCCCCTTTGCACCACTCGAAGACCCGCTTGTAACTGAAAACCCTTACATACTCCTACTCGGGCCGCGGCACGGTGGACACGTCGCGTTTATTTCTGCGCGCCGTGAGGTTAACAACGATCGCTTCTGGGCAGAGAACCGCGTGGTTGAATTCTGCAAGCTGGCTAATGAGGCTTGATGACTCCGCGCTTTAAAGCGTGTTACGAAACTGGCGGGATCGACTAGTTCCAACCTGCGGAGCAGGTTTACTGATCTTCTGATCTTCCACTGTCGTTATTTGTCATCCAGCGGTCGCAGTTGTCGGGAAAGTTTGAGGTATCGCACCCAGGGTTGGCTCGATAGCTTATCTATAGCACGAGGCGAGAGCGAGGCTGTGAACAACTCTCGGCCGGCGATGTCGCCCTTGTGACCGAGATCTTTTAGAAACGCCTCCTCATCCGCCCCAGGCGCCTTCGTGGTGTGGATGAAAACGGAAAGCGGTTTCTCATCGGCTCCAGCCGGTGCTTCGCCCAATTGGGCTATCAGATCGGCATCCAGCTTGTTGTAGTCCATCTCGCTTTTCCCACTGTCAATTCAGGAAGATGCGGAATTATAGACGCTGCGCGTCAACCAAACCAAAGCCCCACTTCGGATGGAAGGTGCCCACAGCTTTATTCGGAATTTTCGCGGCCGCGCGCAGCAAATTCCTGACAGCCGCGGGATCGAGTTGCGGATTGCGTTGAAGCAGGAGCGCAACCGTACCGGCGATGAAAGGTGTGGCCATGCTCGTGCCTGCGTCTACGAAGTGCTGACCGTCTAGCATGTTGCTTCGCTTCGGCGAGGAGTCTCTTGATAGTGCCGAGACAATCATCGCGCCAGGCGCGGCAACATCCGGCTTGCTCACGTTGTTACGCAAAGGCCCCTCACTGCTGAAATCGGATACGTCACCCAACATCAGTGCTACCGTTCTGGTAATACCGTCGATGTCTCGCCATTGCTTTTTTGTGGTGAAGGCGGCGCAGGTGATAGCGCCGATGGCGCACCCGGGCGATCCGATCTTCATAGAGTCCTGTTTGCTCGAGCCGGTAAACACGACCTCCGTGCCGTTCTGATCGTCTATGGCCCAAACGTCCACGACCGCTTTGCTTGTTGAAGCGTTCCGCAGGATCAATTGCCACGTGCCACCGGCAGCTTTCGCTCCGGGTGACAGCGCACTCGCTTGTATTACGAAGTGACAATCTCCGTTCGCCGGGTCGGCTTTGGGTGTAGTGACGCGCACGCGAGCATCCGCGAGGTTGTAACTACGGGTTGCCGACCCTGACGTAATAACCGGCTGCGGCGTTGTGACGAAGCCACCTGGGGTGCGGACGGAGACTTCCAACCTGGCGGCTCCCGAATACCAACCGTTGAGGAAGGCATCGCGAATTGAATTGTTGGGGATCTTGAAGCGCATCGTGCCTTCGTTGTTCGCGGTAAGCGAGGTTTGTCCGTGTATGTTGTCATTGCCTTCGTTACCTGCTGCGCAGCAAACAATGCGCCCAGGTCCCGACTCGCTGGTGATGATCTGCGCCATTGGGTCGGTACCGTCATGCGCATCCCAGTGGCCCCCGAGACTGAGATTGACGACTGCCGGCTGCTGGAGATCTCGCGCCACGCGAAAGATGTAACGCACGCCGTCTGAAATATGGGCATCCTGAAAATCCGTTTTGACGAAAACAATGCGGGCGCCGGGCGCCACTCCTCCGAAAGTTGAATCGTTACCCGTGGCCATGCCGGCGACGTGTGTGCCGTGCCCGTGAGTATCGCGCGAAGCTGTGAGATTGGCGCCCGTCAGTTCCAGACCGTAGCCGCCTTCGGTCACTCCCGGTCCGCTCAACGTTTGGTCCCAGATGCGCAAGATGCGCCCGGTGAACGCTGGATGCCGCGGATCGATACCTGTGTCAACTATTCCGATGACTACGCCCTGCCCGTTCAGGTGATTGGTGTTGCGAAACTGCGGTATGTGCACGCGTCCCGCGGCCACATCCATGCGCGTGCGCCGGTAACGGGAAGAGATAATCCGCTTTACGCGACGGTCATCTGAAAGAACATCAAGGCTTTCAAGCGGCAAAAACCCGGTGCGCATCGTGCCTTTCGGTTGATTGATAATGATTCCCTGATCCGCGAGCTGATCAAAATTTGCGTTCTTATCACACTCTATAAAGACCACTGTGCGTTCGGGCTTAGGAGTCCCGAGTGAGGGAACAACACCCATCGTCATCGCATGACGCAGCAACCCCGCTGACCCCTCCTGCTCGAAATCCGCCAACGCCGTTAACAATCCCGGAGATAGTTTTTGCGGTTTCATGGTTTCTCCTTAATTCAATGGGTGATGTTGCTAAGGCTGAACCGGCTAGTTGCTATGAGGCAGCTTGTGGAAGTCAGCCTTCTGATTCACTAAAAAGTAAGGCGGCGAGACGATATGACGGGAGGATTAGAAAAGTCAATCCGGTTTTGGTCGGACCGTCCGGTGAGGCTCGTTCACCGGACGGAGTTGTTGATAGTTGCGCTGACCCAAAGACGATGACGAATCTATCCTCGGGTAGGAGGCGCTGAAGTGAGGACTCTGCAAACCTTCCGAGTGAATCTGGATCCTCGTTCACTAATGAAGGTTTAATAAGCTTCCAACTCAACGATGCGACTGCGAGTATTGAGCGCGTTGTTGACCAACACCCTGATCTTGCTGGTCGCAATCGGACTAAAGGTAAACTGCCGCCACACCTTGTTGTTTCCCGTCACGCTTCCATTCGGCACTGTGATCCATGCCGACCCCGTCCAATACTGCACGTCGAACGCAGTGATCCCGCTGAGCGAAAATGTCATCGCCTGCGTGGGCTCCAGACTGTTCTGATCATCATCCTGCACCGTAATCACATCCACCTCGGTAATGTTCTTGCTGCCGTTGAAGTCCACTTGCAGCCAGTCCGGATATGTGTTCGCTGTGTCATCGCGCCAGAAGTTCATTCCTCCTCTGCGGTCTCCGTCTATCGTTACCGCTGGCAAAAAGTTGTAGCCGGGGAACTGACTGTTCGGCGTCGTTGATGAGGCACTCGCTACCCCGCCGTTCGCTGCCAGAGCCTGATTGGTACCGTTGCTTGAAGTGCCCCAGGCTTCCAACTCCACGATGCGGCTGCGAGTGTTGAGCGCGTTGTTGACCAACACCCTGATCTTGCTGGTCGCAATTGGACTAAAGGTAAACTGCCGCCACACCTTGTTGTTTCCTGTCACGCTTCCATTCGGCACCGTGATCCATGCCGACCCCGTCCAATACTGCACGTCGAACGCAGTGATGCCGTTGAGTGAAAACGTCATCGCCTGGGTCGGCTCCATCGTGTTTTGATCGTTGTCTTGCACCGTGAAGACATCTACCTCCGTGATGCTCTTGCTGCCGTTGAAATCAACCTGCAGCCAGTCCGGATAAACACTGGCCGTGTCATCACGCCAGAAGTTCAGGCCACCCCGCCGATCTCCATCAACTGTCACGCTCGGCAGGAAGTTGTAACCCGGGAACTGGCTATTCGGCGTCGTCGACGACGCGCTTGCTACTCCTCCATTGACCGCCTTGGCAAAGTTAGTTCCGACAGGCGTCAATGAGAAGTTTGCGGTTTCTGTGACCGGTCCATTTATGGCGACGCTGGAAGGGTTAGTGGAACCGGTAAATGACCCCAATCCGCTCCCCGTCCATCCGTCGAAACCGAAACCGCTGTTTGGATTTGCAGATATGGACACAGTCTGGCCGCTGTTGAACCAACCGCTCGGCGGACTTGCGGTACCGCCGGCACTCGCGTTCATTGTCAGGAAGTGTTGTTGCGCAAAGTTTGCGGTGTAAGTCGTGTTACTAGTTGGCGAGACAGAATGCGATATCCCACCGCCGTCACTCCAGTTACTCCACAAGTATTGCGTGCCGGCGATGACGCTCTGCGGAGTTGTTGTGCTAATCGTATGACTTGAGCCAGAAGTCCAGGTGAAAGGTTGAGCACCCGTGAAGGTATTGCCATCAACTGTATAAGCGAGACCGGAGGGGCTGGTCTGAACTGTTACCTGTACATTGGCGGAAGCAAAAGTAGCGGTCTCGGTAATCGGACCGTTCATTGTCGCGCTGGCAGGATTGCTGGATCCCGTGAAAGATCCCGAGCCACTTCCCGTCCAGCCATTGAAGCTGAATCCACTATTCGGCGATGCCGAGATGCTTACGCTCTGACCGCTATTGAACCAGTTGCTAGACGGACTTACGGAGCCCCCTGCACCCGCGTTCATCGTCAGGAAATATTGCGTGGTGAAGTTTGCAGTGTAGGTTGTGTTACTCGACGGTGACGCGCTATGCGAAATCGCACCGCCATCACTCCAGTTGCTCCACGTATACTGAGTGCCCGTCGCGCCACTTTGTGTAGACGTGGTGCCGATCGTATGACTGGAACCGGAGCTCCAGGAAAATGTCTGGGCCGAGCTGTAATTGGTTCCATCGACCGTGAACGTTCTACCCGAGGGGCTTGTTTGCACGGTGACCTGTAAGGCAGTGTTGCTTATGTTCACGTTGACGCTCGCAGAGGGGATTCCGTTCGCGACGACAACGAGCATGCTCGCTCCAAGTTCGATTCCCGCGGGAACGTCAAAGCTAGTCGAGACCGATGAACTACCTGTAGCCACGCCCATAGAGCTGTGGCCGTGCGTGCGAGCATAGAAGATATGGCCGGTGGCATTGTTCGTTATGCGGACCAGAGGATAGTTCGTTGCGGCTTGCAGATCATCGCCATAGTAGGCACCTTGAGTTAGGCCATTAAACTGCGTGCCTGAAATTGTATAAGTCGATCCCGGACTCAGCGTTGATGAAACGTTAGTGATCGTCGGTGCCCAAGATGCACTCGGCGATCCATTTGAAGTGTAGATATAGGCATCCGTGGTTTGATGAGTAAACAGCACCTGCCCAGTTGGTAACACCAGCATGCCGCCCTGAAACGAGCTGTAGTTAGTGAGCGCGGGAGAATTCACTTGAAAGATAGTTAAACCATCGAATTCATAGAATCGGCTGGGGCTGCCAAAAACCGTATCCGAAAAGGGCGGTGATAGCTGCATCAGAACGTTGCTATTAGGCAAAACGGCCGCCGGCGCATCGTTCGCAGCATCGCTGTTGGGAATGTTCGGACCCGCCGACCATGAGTTCGAAGCCGTGTTAAAGATAGCGGTATGCGCCGATCCGGTGCAGCAGGGTGTACCAATGTTGGGATTCGCCCCCACGTAGAACACCGTTCCATTGGGCCGTAATACACCTGGTCCAATCTCGTACGACGCACCGGCTCGAGTAGAGTCATTGTCAGCGAGCGATACCGGCGTGTTTCCTGCTCCACTCCAAACGCCGGTGACAGCATTGAACCGCTCAGACAGTCGACTGTTTGCTGGATGCGCATCCACTGTCAGCAGCGAGTTGTCAGGAAGTAGCGTCCAGCCTGCTTCATTGTTTGTTGACGCTTGAAACCCGCTGCCAAATGCCGACCAGGTCAACGAGCTCGCATTGAACTTGGCTGTCTTTGTCGACTGAGAATCTGAGAGGAAATAACTGCCGTCTGCAAGCACTATACCCATGGCATCACCGATTGTGCTCCATCCTGAAGGCGGAGAGACCGCTGTCCACGAGTTCGCGCTTGGGTTGTAAATAGCGCCCTGCGATAGTTGCACAGGACTTCCACAATTGGGGAAGCTGCTGCAATTATATTCTCCGCCCTCGATGATAACTCTTCCATCAGGCAAAACGGCCGAAGCGAAATAGAGCGGACTGTAACCGGACTGCATGGACGCGAGCGTGCTCCAGGTACCATTGACGTAGCTTCCACTCGAAGTTGGTGTTAGGGCGTACCATCGATTACCCCCTGCTTGCTGGCACATGACTCTGCCATCGGTCAGGAGGAGACAATTGGTAATCGCGGCCGGGGGAGAGGAAGACAACTGTGTCCAAGTGCCCGTGTTCGACGAGGTTACAGCGATGATCTTGGTATATTCATTATCCGATTCGCTGCTTTCGGAAATCGTGTTGGTGGTGTCAATGATAATCTTGATGGTGTGTTGACCCGCACTCAGAGAACCAATCGAGTAGTCCAATACATTCGCTGCAGCACCTGGCGCGAGTGAGAAGTTCGTCTGCCAGGTTTGACGAAATACGCCGTCTACATACAGATCACTGTAAAACGTCGGCACCGTTGCAGCCGTACCAATATTTGCCTCAGCCCAGTCTACATAGAGCGTGTCATTAGTCCGGTAGGAACTGCTGTCGGTATTTGTGCCCGTTAGGGTTGAAACAACGATCTTGTCCGACCAGCCGCTTATTTGATACGGAACCAAATTGGGCTGACTTTGGGTACCGTTGCTGCCTGCAACTGGACCATCTTCATAATCGTTATCAATATTAAAAGTAACACTGCCGTAAGTCTCATTATGGCCGCCATGATATTGATGAATGCGTTGATTATTCACCCATAGAGAGTCGCTGAGCGGCGTTAATCCAAAGACACTTATACTGTCATCCCACTTCGCGATCCATACCGCATCTGGGACATTTGAAATGCTCGCCCAATCATCTTGCGCGTTTTGCGGTGACCCATAAACTCCCGCGAGGTTACCTCTCGCATGCATCTGTTGGACCCAGCCGTTGATGAACGATCTTACGGCCGTCTGACAGCTAGTAGTCGGGTTGTAACGCTCCATATCGTAATAGATGATTGTTTGAGTCAACCCGAGAGCAGACGCAGCGTCCGCCGCGCTGTTTGCCTCACTGATTCCCTGAGCCTGCGCCGTAGAAGAATTTGAGCTCATCACGCTACAGGTGGTACACGTGGTGCACGTTGCTTGTGGACCAACCCAGGTTGGAATCAATCCCCACCCTTGGGCAGAAACCTGGCTTACCCAGGCTGAGTTCAGGTTAGCTTGCGAGCAGGAGCGATTAACGCCACCAAGGTAAACATTCGCATCGAAATATGGGCTATTGGTCCACCACGTTTGCATATTCCCGACGGTATCCACGGCACATTTGTCAAAGCCTTTGTGGTTGTGGCTGGTATGTGTACCGGAAGCGGTGTCGGGCGCCAGGATATCGTTCTTATCCTTAACAACATCCGAGGTTACGCGTGACGCCAAATGCGGAGTAATCTCAGTCATCGTGATTGCCCCGTCGTGGGTGATAAACAGCGCCGTCGTTTGCGAGCATTGCGTCTTGAAATCGGTGCACTCACCTTCATTCTCCAAGATCCAGCCAGAAGTAGCGTCGACGAAGTCGACCGCGAGAATGTTTGCACCTGGTTTTAAGTCGAGGGCTGCTTTCTTAGTTGGCTTACCACGGAAAACCAAGTTGACATTCAGCTCGTTAAGAGACGCAACAGCAAATAAATCAGGCGCAATGATCGCAGTAGCAACCTTGTTGCCCGCGCTGATGAAACCTCCCGACTCCACCAAACGTTTGATGTGCCACGACTCACCACCATCCTTAGAGCTATAGAAAACGACTGTGGTCCGGTCAGAGCTGGAGAACGTTATCGGCAGAATTGCCTCGTCAGTGGTGAGAAAAGTTGGTAAGTCCGCAGAGGTTTGTAGAGATTCACCCAAATTGTCTGGAGCTTTCAAGATTACCTCGCTCCAGCTTGAACCTCCATCTGTGGTTCGAAAGAGTTTGCTGCCGTCTGCTCCGCCTGCCAGCCAGCCAAGCTTGTCCGTGGAAAAACGCAGCGAATCGCCAATTGGCGGGTCCGGGAGCTTTTGCCAAGAGCGCCCACCATCGAAGCTTTCCAGGATAAGCCCTAAGCTGAAGTTCGAACTTGTCGCCAGCTTTGCCATCAACCAGCCATGAGAGGAGTCTATGAATTGAACTTGAACCTTGTCGCTCAACTCATACTTCTTATAGTCGGAAGAAGCTGCTAGTGGTTCTACCATGGTCCATGACTCGCCGCCATTCGTAGTGGAAGCGACTACGAGGGACGCAAGATTGTCCCTGCCGGCGATGCTTAACACCACCCACCCTTTTTGACGATTAATGAAGAAGGCGCTGAGCGTTTTGGCATGACTCACAGCAGGAGTGATGTCCTTCCAGTGCTTACCGGCCGTAGTGGTAATTAGCAAGTGGGTGTCGGTGACTACCCAGCCAAGGTCGGCTGCCACCAGGCGCGCCGATTTAAGCTGTTCGCCATCGGCGTTTAGGTCTACCTCGCTAACCGGACGGGCAGCCTTCACCAGTGGCGCGTTGGTCAAGTCTCGCTGCTGAGTATCTTGAGTATTGTCGGCCTGTTTCGATGCTGCCGGGCGCACGGCAAAGAGCGCAAGGCTTGTAAGTGCCAAAAGAATCGCCAAAGTAACGAGCCGCGTTCGTTTTGGATCAAGTTTCATTTCTGGTTCTCCAATGCCTCAAACAGTTACCATCCTTGAGAGTCGACGAATAAGAAGTGACCTAAACACAAGACCCCCGGTGTACAACAAAGCTCGTGGAACCGGCTGACAATTTCACAATCGCCAACCTAAAATTCTTTGAGCGATGATTACCCGGATTCCCGACTGAAGCGCGCACGTGCCCCAGCAAACAGCTGCCAGTATCCATTGAACCGCAGGCCGAGAATGCCAACCTTGAGTCCAGAGGATTTCAGGAATTACTCCCAATTCGTCGGTGCCTGACTGAACGACGGTAGTCCTCGCCAACTAAATTTGATGTCGAGTCGAACAGTTTTGCGCCGCCGCTCCGCCTCTGTTCGCCTGCCCCACCATCAACTCACGCCTGTTCCCAGAAACCCTTGGGTAAGACTCCTCATAGCTTTCTTTCTTGGTCGATGGGATCGGCATCTTGGACAAACAAAATGAAGCTGGAAGAACGCTACGCTCCCAGGAAAGCAGGCTTCGCGCGGGCTGAGAATCGGGTGTGGGAGTGCGAGGCATCGTTAATTCTCCGGTTCTTCTACGAGCTTTAGTGAGTTCCCGAGGCCAGGGGTCAGTGGCGGTAAGTGAGAGTAAATCTTTTTCGTTACTTCGATTTTCTGCTACACTGCGCGGCGCTTTGGTTCAACTTACTGAATCGGGCCACTCACAAAACGATAAACTGGAAATAATCCGCGCGACAACGCTCTTTTGTGAGCGGTTCTTATAGCTCACCACCTACGAGGAAGCAATAGAAAGCAAAAGAAAACGAACTTAAAATTTCTTAAAGGTCATTAACTCCTCATGCCTGAAGAAACCTCACACGAATTCGACAACTTTCGTCTCAATCCCTTACGTCGGAGTCTCCTTCAAAATGAAGAATCCAAAGCATTGACTCCTACAGCTTTTGACCTGCTCTTGGTGTTCGTGCAGAACCAAGGACAAACATTGAGCAAAACTGAGTTGATCAAGAGAGTTTGGGCTGACACCGTTGTCACGGACAACAACTTCAACGTGACTCTGAATGCGGTAAGGCGAGCGCTGGGTGAATCGGCCAAGCAACCTCGCTATATCTTTAAGCTGCCAAGCGGGTATCGCTTTATCGCAGACGTGCGAGAAGTGAAGGTTTCGCGCACTGAAGAGAAAGCTCCGCCTAAGCAACGAGGGCAAGATGCAAATATTTCAGGAAGGAGCAATAGGAACGTACTAAGCCTGCACGTTTTGACCAGTGGCGCATTTTACGGCGCCCTCTTCGCGGTTTCCGTGTTTCTAGAGGTAGCCTATGAATTTGACCGGTTTAGTGGGATAGCTTGGAAAATTGCCCCGTTAACTTTTGCTTCGATGATGATCTCCTCAGTTGCGGGACTAACTGTTGATCGAAAGCTGACTTCTAAAAACCCGGCACTTGGGCTCACGGTTTCTATAGCGATCTTTTTGGTCGCAGCGACAATCCTGATCGTAGTCTTGAGCGAGTTTTTACCGCCGCTCCCGATTACGCAATCCACCCTGCAAAGTTACCCGGCTCAAGCTGCGTACCTAAAAGACACATCATATTTTCTTGCCTTGGCTCTTTGTTTTCTCATCGTGCCATTTCATTTCGTAGTGAGTCTTGAGCGAGAGATTGAAAAGGGTCGGGCTAATCGAGTCTTGGGGTTACTGACCGGAAATCGGATGACCACCGCGCCGAGAGGAACGATTTACCTACGCTTCTGGGCGTTGAGTTCACTGTTGGTCGTGTTCGCTGCCTTCTCACTTGCCATGACGGCCCGATTGCTTGATCACTTAACGCCTGGAAAGTATATGAACCTGTTTTCGCAGTTGGTTTATGTGCGAGGAATTCTTTACTTCGGTTTAGGAATAGAGTGTTTGATTTGGTACTACTTGGCTTTAGAGCGACTCAAGCGAGCAGCGATGATGGCGTCGGACGAAAGCCTCAAATGAAAGCCTACTGCTTTTAATTGAGCCAGTCCCTGCTTACTCCTCGAGTTTCTTGATCAGCCGTATGGCGTGGTTGCGGGCGATCAGCGGCAGGTGTTCGTCGGTAGAAATGTCGGTGAGGAGTGGTATCAGTTGCTGCGGGTCAGACAAGCCGTCTCGCTTCACCTGCATTTCAAATTCGTCCATCAGTTTTGCAGTAGCCAGCGGCTGCGTCTCGCGCGCTACAGAAATGTCGAAGATAAGCACTGCCTGATCGGCAACGCGGCGATACTCGTTGGCCAACAAGGATACAGTTTTGTTGTTGGTCCAGTTGAATTCGGCCGTGCGGTTGAGCTGATCGCGCACCATCTTCAGGCGCATCGTGCCGAGGTGAGGAAACTGTTTCTCGGCTTGATAATTCTCGGTTGACTCCAGGAATCGGAGTTCGGTCCAGGCGCCGAGCACGCGTCCGAGGGTGCCCATTGAGAGATTGATCGGCTCCTCTATTGGAGTGTCTTCACCCTTGCGCTCGAAAGTCATCTTGCCCACGCCGTTCGCGTCGTGCTCGATAATGATGTGGCGAATAATAAATTCGGGCTGCGTGAATTCGTAGGAATAGCGTGTGGTGTCGGGTGGTTTCTTATTCTCATCCCGTCTTTGAGCGCGGGGCGTCGGGGACGGCGCGGCTTCTGGCTTTCGCTCGTTCGTCTTGTTCTGCGCCGGAAGCCCGGGTGCAGCGACAAGAAACACTGCGCCTAAAACAATCAGCGCGACCAACAGAAACTTTAGCTGCCTGGAAGTTTGTTTTGTCATCTTGTGGCTGACATTCTAAGCGAAACTAATCGGGATGCAAAAGTCAGAGCCGAACGGACATCAATGCAGTTTCGCTTTGTTCTCTCATTAACACCGCGGCTTTAGCCCGGTGCACAAGACCACGTCAAACAGGAAACCGTTTAGACGGTTTCACTTTCATTCCACTAAACTGGTCACCGGGCTAAAGCAGCGGTGTTAATGAAAGTAATTCATACGTCAAACTGCATCGGTACCACGAAACGAAATCAAAAGGCGAGTCCAAGATGGGCTCGCCTGCATTAGACTCAGTTTGCGCGAAGAGGTTTACTCAAACCTAACAGAAACCAATTTCGAAACGCCAACTTCCTGCATAGTCACGCCATAGAGGGCGCGGGCCATCTCCATCGTTCGCTTGTTATGAGTGATTACGATGAATTGCGTGTTAGTTGCCATCTGGGCGACCTTGTCTGTGAATCGTCCCACGTTCGCTTCGTCAAGCGGCGCATCCACTTCGTCCAGCAGGCAGAACGGCGAAGGCCGGTAGTGGAAAATGCCCAGTACTAACGCCAGCGCGGCCATTGCCTTTTCACCACCCGAGAGTAGCAGCACATTCTGCAGTCTCTTGCCGGGTGGTTGTGCAATCACATCGATACCGGCTTCGAGCACATCGTCGCCTTCGATCAAACTCATTTCGCCCTTGCCGCCGCCAAAGAGTTCCTGGAACAGTTCGCTAAAATTCTTGTTAATCTGCTCGAAGGCGTGACGGAATCTTTCGCGCGAGCGCCGCTTGATTTCGCGCAAGGCTTCCTCAGTCGAGGAAATGCTGTCGACGATATCCTGCCGCTGAGTAGACAGGAATAACAGGCGGGCTTCGTTTTCCGACAATTCTTCCAGCGCCATCATGTTGACGCCGCCAAAGCTTTCTATGCGCGCGCGCAAGTCTTCTACTCGTGCCTGCGCGGTTTCCAGGTCAAACTCGTCGTCTACCGGTTGCTCTCGCGCCAAATCTTCGAGCGACTGATTCAACTCCGCAGCACAATTTTCACGCACGAACGTTAACCGGGCCTGCGCCTCGGCACGTTGCACCTCGATCCCGGCCCGCGCGTCGCGCACTTCCGCCGCATGCTTGTTCAGATCGGAGAGTTGGGTGGCCAGGAGGTCGGCGCGCTGGCGTGCCTCTTCGAGCAGACTGGTTATCGCGGCAATCTCCTGCTCTTCCTTCTCTTTTTCCGCGGCGACGGTACTCGCCTGGTATTCGAGGTCGGCTATTGACGCCCGCAAGCTAGCCAGGCGCTCAGTCATTTCCACCAACTCCAAACGATGACGTTCAACGCGACTGGCCAGATCAGCAAATTCGGCTTCCATGCGACGGAGTTCGGCAGCGGTGCCGCGGCGTCGTTCGGTTGCCGCCGCCGCCGCTGCGCGCTGTCCGCCCAAACCTTCGCTCTCGGCTTCCGCAGCCCGTCGCGCTTCGGCAAGCAAAGCAGTGGCGGCTGTTACCGTCTCAGTTGCGGCAAGCCGAGCGGCCTCAGATTCCTGGGCATCAATGATAGCGCTCGCCCGGCGCCTCTCCACTTCAGCACGTTCCTGCTCGACTCGCGCAATTTCGTCAGCAACCACACGCATGTGGCGTTCAGCACGTTCTATTTCGTGAGCCAGTCCGGTTGCCGTTAATTCTCGCGCCATTGCCTCTCGCTCTTCCCGGCCGATGGCTTCGTTCAAAATCAGTACCGCATCTTCAAGACCAACGAGACTCTTTCGCGCATTCCGGGCCAACTCTTGAGCTGAGTTTGACTCCACACTAAGAACTTCCGCTCGCGCTTCAAGCTCTCTCAACTCTCGTTTGAAAGTCAGCAACCCGGCGCCTTCTTCAAGCGCGCGGGCGTCGCCGGCGCTTACGAATTGACCGCTCGCGACCCAATCTCCATTCAGGGTTACAAAAACTTCGCCAGTCCGGAGCGACTTGGTCATCGCGTCATCAAGATTGGCGGCCAACCGGGCGTTCATCTTCTCGGGCAGGGTGCGATTAAGAACGGACAAAAGCTCCCGCGGCGCTCCCAGCAGATCGGCAATCTTCAGGTCGTCTGCAATTGCTTCGCTGGCAAAGGAAATCGAGAGAGCTGGTCGCTCTTCGACGTCACACGTCATGGCATTTACCTGAACACTCGACTCTTCACTGCCGCCGTGAAGTCCGGCGACCAGAAAACTGGCGCGACCACCGTTGTTTTCGCGCAACCATTGCGCAGCTCTTGCAGCATCATCCGGTGTAGGCACGACGATCGACTGCAATGAAGAACCAAAGACACCTTCAACGGCACGTTCCCATTTGGCGTCGACATTGAGCGCATCAGCCAGCGTGCCGATAAAATGGAAGTCACGCGGCGCACTGTCTTCCGAGAACATCAATTGCACGGCCGAAGAGTAGTAAGCACGACGATCATCAAGCTCCTTCAAACTCTCGAGACGGTGACGTGTTCGTGAATATTCATCACGCACGCGAGTCATCTCTGCTTCAGTATCGCTGACTGCTTCGTGACCCTGGACAACGGCATCCACGGCTCGCTCACGCTCGGCGTTTAGAGTAGCAATGTGTTCTCTTGCGGCATCTATCTCAGCGGTGAAGGCATCGGCTTCGGCCTTGCGTTCGCTATATTGGGTCGCAGCACGCTCGCCCTCGCGCGCCAGACCCTCCGCCTGAACACCCAACCGCTCAAGCGTGCCCTCCAGCTGCCGGGCAATTTCGCGCAGTCGCTCAGCAATAGCGGTGTGTTTCAACAAATCCGCGCGCGCGCTTTCGATTTCGGCTTCAGCTTGCGATGCTGTAGATAGCTTCTCGGCATAAGATTCTTCGGCTGATCTGAGAGTGGCTGCGCTCTGATCGGCTTCTAGTCGCAGCCTCGCATCGTCTTCCTGAAGTCGTTTGCACTCAGCTTCAACCAGAACCAACCGCGCAGAGAGAGCTTCGATTTCCGAGCCCACTTCATTCTTTCGCTTCTCGAGAGAAACAACTTGTTCTTCCTGATAAGCGCGCTCTCTGGTCTGCCGGTCACGACGTAACACTGCCTCGGCGGCGGCGGCCCGCGCAGCTGCAAGATCGTCTTCCGTCTTGCGGGCTTCCTGAGTTGCACCACGAGCTGCTTCTTCCTGTCTTTCGAGATCTTCGGCGACGTTGCGCTCCATAACGCTGGCTTCGAGCAACTTTGCCTGAGTCTCATCGAGCAGCCTGGTGAGCTTGCGATCCTCAGCAACGAAAACGTGGCGCAACAGTTCGCGCAACTCCTCGCGAATGACGCCGTAACGTCGGGCCTTCGCGGCCTGTCGCCGCAAACTATTCACTTGCCGATCTATTTCAGAAATGATGTCGGAGATGCGAGAAAGATTTGAGCGTGCTGATTCCAATCGCGCTTCCGCCGCCCGCTGGCGCACGCGAAACTTCGTAATGCCCGCCGCCTCTTCGATAATCGTGCGACGATCCATTGGCTTGGCGGACAGAATCTGGCCGATGCGACCTTGCTCGATGATGGCGTAGTGTCCGCCAGCGAGGCCGGTGCCGGAGAAGAGATCCTGAATGTCGCGCAGCCTGCAAGGACGATTGTTTAGAAGGTATTCGCTCTCGCCCGAACGATAGAGACGACGTGTAACCGAAACTGCTTCACCCGGCGCAAACTCCAGCGCCAGGTTCCGGCGACGCCAGTGCCTCTTGTGTTGCGACTTCGCCAGGCTGGCAGTCACCGGCCCTTCTCCTCCGCTCTCAACTGCACTCGCTTCAGCCGCGACAGCCTCCGCCCCTGGTGTTTCCTGAGCGATTGCCGTGGCTATTTCTTCGGGCGAATCAACAGGGATTACGGCGTCAATGTCTATGACCTGATCGTCCAGGAGTTCGAGAGTGGAATCGATATCTTCAATGTCAGGTTCGTGCTCGATGGCTTCGTCTCGCACCATGTGCATGACGACTTCAGCCATGCCACTGGGGGGTCGATTCCGAGAGCCCTGAAAGATGACGTCCTGCATGGCCCCGCCGCGCAGATGCTTTACTCGTTGCTCGCCTAAAACCCACGCTATGGCGTCCGCAACGTTACTCTTGCCACAGCCGTTAGGTCCGACAATGGCTGTAATTCCGTCACCTGTGAAGAGTATTTCGGTGTAGTCCGCGAAGGATTTGAAACCGGTAATCTCGAGGCGTTTCAGTTTGAACATGCGAAAATCGTCTATTTATGCCCTGTTCTTGATCAACAGCCACGACCAGAATACCGAATTCGGGAAGGCTATGCACGGGCGTGCCAATATAAGTGGGGTTTGCTTAGAATGTCAACTAAAACTTGAGGTTACAGAACTTTAATGATGCAGTCAGCAAAGTTAACCGACAGCGCTTAAGTTAGTTTTTCCCGGCAGAAATTTTTTTGGGGGTAGGCCCCTGTCAAGAAGGGGTTCATCGTTTAAGACGGCGATGGTTTTTTCCGGCTCAGGGTGAACTCAATACCCTTGCGAATTCCATCAGGGTTAGTCACCTCCGGAAGCAGTTTACGGCCCTCTATGAGTATCGTAGGTGTGCCATCGATACCTAGTTCGGCCGCAGCCGACCGGTCGGCTTCAATCCGCAAGTTAACCTGCTTATCGTCCATATCGCGAGCAAAACGGGCCGTATCCAATCCAAGATCCTCCGCAAACTTCACAAAGATGCTCTTGGGATTGATGTCGTCCTTCCACAGGTCTTGATTCTCGTACAAGAGGTCATGCATTTCCCAGAAATGGCTCTGCATTCTCGCCGCCTCCGCTGCCTGTGCGGCGGCAAGGGCGTTCTTGTGAAGTGTGGTCAGCGGTAGATTTCGGAAAACGAAATTGAGATTTGCACCAAACTCCTGCTTCATTTTCTTTAGACTGGGATGAAGCCCGCCACACGGAGGGCACTGATAATCGCCAAACTCCTCAAGCGTTACAACTACCCCTTCCGGAATTTTGCTTTTGTCTTCCGTTGCCGACTGCGTTTTTGTGCCTGCAAATTCTCCATTCGTACGCGCTCGCAGAAGGAAGAAGAGGCCGGCTACCGTTACTGCCAACACGAACCCTATGATTAGAATGGGACGATATTTTTGCATGTGTGGCCAAGTCTCCTGAGTCGGGCTGGCTGGTAGAAGTTTTTGCGACGCGTCTAAGGCACCAATTCGCGTCGTGTGTATAGCAGCAGATCGACTCCCGGTCTCAACGGAAAGCTGCCCGCAATGTTAAAGCCCGATTGAATCTGTTGGTAGCGGTCGCCGAATGTCGTTTCCACTTCCGCGGCCTGATCTTGCCGCGCGATAATGATCGGCTCAGTGGAAGGAGTCATATGACCGTGGTAACCGACTCGCTTGTAGTCGCGCAAATACCAGGGTAAGGGCCAGTAGTCTGCCGAGACTATTGTGATGCCCGTGTCTTTTCCCTGATGAGTACGCTCAGCCACTTTGTCTATTTCGTCAAGCAGCTTCAAGGTTTCCCGCCGGGTGTGAGCGTAGACGTAAACGTAATACCGATTGTCGTTGTCGTAGTTAATAAAATTCAGATCAATTGTTTGATAGCCAGGAATAAAAGTTTTCCAGTGCATCGGAACGGAAACCAAGCCTTTGAAACTATCGGAGCTCATCTCGAAAGCCGTCTCATCAAAGATTCGGGCCATCCCAGCCAGAGGACCTAGAGCCACCAACAGAAGACCGGCAAGCGCGTACCAACGCATTTGTTTACTCACCTGCCAGCTCGCGAGTTCTTCGTAGAACCAATCGATAGCGACTCCGCCGGACAACGCCAGGGGAACGATGAAATTCAGTGAAAGCCATGGTGTCTTGTAAGCAATCAACGAATAGGCGGCGATTAGTCCGAACGCCCACAAGGCGGAGAACAACGCGAACGATTTCGTCGGCTTCAGTATTGCAGCTATCGCACCCAGCGCGCCCAGCACAAGTAACGGCGACTCTTGCTGCAACAGCCACCAAATGTACGTCGCCGGCGGATGTTTGTGTGCTTCCTGACCCGTCTTGGTCCAGAATTGAAACGTTTTCAACGAGTCGTAAACGCCCTGGGGATAATTCGTAAAGAAGGACGAATAAAAAAGAACATAAACAGCTGTGAACACAAAGAGGGCTGTCACTATCCAGACCGTTAGTTTGGAAGAGCCGCCGGCTTTTTCGAAGAAGGTTCGATAGTCATCCCTTCGGCCTTTCTTCTGATTCGTCGTGCCACCGATAGATCGCCAGAGCAGGCGATAGACCTGGGTGGCGACAAGCGCGATCAGCAGTACGGCGACAGAAATCATCGCCGTCTCTTTGGTAGCGAATAGCAAGGCCGCGGAGATTGCCGCCAAAATCAAGTAAGCCGAATTCACCTCTTCGAAATACTTAATCAAGGCAACCACGAGTCCCAGGGTGAAGAATACAAACAGCGTTTCATGAATGAAGTAACGAGAGAGGTATACAGCACCGGGTGAGACGGCCAACAAGATTGCTGCGCTGAGTGTCGCGATGGTTCCCAGGTTCCGTCGCAGCGTAAAGACAAGTCCGATTGTAGCCAAGCCGAAGAGGGCCGGAACAAGGCGGATGCCGGTCGTCGTCAGGCTGGCATTCGCACCGACAAAAGGCCTTAGGATCCAGGCCACGACGGCGGCGAAGTAGTAAAGGGTCGGGCCATGATAGTTTGCCGGGTCGTAAAGGTAGTATCCATCGTGAACCAGCCGGACGAGAAAGTTTCCATTCACACCCTCGTCATGATGAAGTGGAACCAAATCGAGATTGTATAAACGAAGAATCGCAGCCAGGAGCAGAATCGCGGTAACGGCGATAAACCAGGTCGTGTCGTCCATCACACCTTCAGACGACGCGGCGGGGGCTTGATCGACTCGTCGCCCTCCGGCGGCTGAAGCTTTCGCACGGTTGGCTTGCTGCTTACTTGATTTTGTAGAGGCGGTACTCACCAACTTCTCCTACAAGTTGAAAGCTGGAAAAGAACTGGTCGTTCACATTCATAATATTTTCTTCGAGGGGGCTAACTACTGCATAGTCCACGCTATATTTCCTTAGTATGGCAGCGGCGTCGGGCGCCCCCGCATAAACTCTTCTGATCTCGGACTCGCGCGGACCAAACTCGAGTCCGTGTGTCCAGACATGCCCGGGATAACCCATCAGCGATCTTCTCCCGGTGAGAAACACCGGATGATTATGTACGGGGGCATGTATGACCACCGCTTGCGGCGGAGCTTCACGCTTTATCAGTTCCGCAAACTGGATCCCCTGAGCGTTGAAGATTCCGTATTCGTTCGATCGCAGTACAATGGCGGCGACATCGAGCCCCCCAGCCAGGGTTACGCAGCCCAGTAGCAATACCGAGATCGCCCGCTTCACCACACCCTGCCTCCAAAGCCGCGCGAGCAGAAGGGCCACCAGCGGCGCTGACGCGAGCCACCAGTAGAACAACACTTTTATGTTATCCCAAATCCAGGGCGCCATCTTCATCACGTTGGGAATAATAAAGCAGAGTGTAAACGGCAAAAAGAAAACCAGCAGTCTACGAGAGACCAGAGGTTTGCCGTCGTGACGCCAAAGCAAGGCGGCCACGGTCAGAGGGATAAACAGTCCAGTATTCTTAAACCAGAACCAGTATGGATTCTCCTGGCCGTGGTCCCAACCAAACTGCCATTCAAAAAACTTCCCGGCATCTACCGCACTGTTATGAGTTGACCACCACATCTGCGGCAGTGCAATTATCGAAGCGACAAGAGCGAAAGTTATCCAGTCTCGCCAACGTCTCTGAAGTAACGCAATACATCCACCAACAACCATGACAACGACAAAACTGTGCGCATGAACCAGCGGTAACAGACCGGCAACTACGCCGGCGGCGATCATGCGCCTCATGGATTGGGGAATAGCGGACAACGGGAAGAGGGTGAAGTGTTGCGAGGTCACAGGCGCCGGTTCAACGTGAACCTTCTTTTGCTTTTTTTTCTTGTTTCCCTTGCCCTCTTCCACTTTTTCCCCGCGGGGTTCGGCCGAAAGCCACCACTGCGTAAACACAATCACTGCGAGCGGTAAACCAAGCAGGAAGCCCCGCTGTGGAATCAGCAGCGTGGACATTGCGTTTCCCCACCGCCAGGTGGTTTCCGGAATAACTGTGAAAGAGGGCGGCAGGCCTTGCAGCATTCCTACCAGTCCGTCTTTACTCTTCGTAAACTGCTCCCACAACAATATCCAGCCGAAGCCGCCGTTTAGTAGAACCAGAATTGGCGTGAGGATCGCGGCGAGTTTGTCCCGCAACATTTCCAGCGCCCAACGATGCATCAAGCCAACAAAGGCGAGGGCCACGACGAAGTTCTCCAGAAACATCGACTGGCGCAGGTCTGCGCCGCAGCGCACAAAAATAGCGGAGACGAAGTCTGTTAGGAATGGATAAGTAAAGCGAACTCCGGCGTAGGTTGGATCTTGAGGAGGAAAGTTGTTACCAAAGGAAAAACTGGTAATCACGCTTACGTGAAAGGGTAAATCGCCGAAGTTATTAAGCAGGCCGGTGAAAATGCCTTCCGGAGTTTCAATCATCGCGCGTTGAAAGGCGCGCCACAGAATTGCCGCCACGACTAAATAGAAAAGCGTGTAGCCGAGTTGAAGGCCAGTGGGGTTCCCGATGGCCTGGCGAATTGATCCAGAGGTCGCCTTCAGATCTTGCTGAACAAGGGTCCGGCGATCAGAGTTACTCAAGGATAGAAGCGGCAACACCAGGATAATGATCAGCGTGAGTTGGATCGCGAGGGGCGTGAGTCCAAGAAACGACGCCAGCACAAAACCCACCAGGCCCAGCGCTGCAATCCCGATGCACGCCCCGGCACAAAGGCGTGCAGCGAAATTCACGTCCTCGTCGTAGAGATAGCTGGCTAGTGTGCCGCTGGCAGTCACCAGCAGCAGGAGCGCAAGCGAGATGATCACGCAGTCACCGACGGATGATTACAGCTTCGAGGAACTCGGTCCGTCTGGTCCTTTTCTAGTATTGATTACAAAACTTTGATTTATCTCGGCCCGGATTATACGCGAAATTGGGACGTAAACCGTTAGTTCGCGAGGTGAGGCAACGCCCTTGCGTTTCGCCGGCGCCGGAGTTTGCGCCGCGGAATATTATCGGTTAGTTTCAAAGCCGAGGAAATCAACTGATGCTACGAGCAGGAATTGTTGGCTTACCCAACATTGGCAAGACTACGCTTTTCAACGCGGTGACGGCACAGACGTCAGGCGTCACGGCAAATTACGCTTTCTCGACCAGCAAGCCCAACGTCGGCGTTGTCACGGTGCCTGATGAACGACTGGGGCCTCTGGCAAAAATCGTGAAGACGAGCGTTATCGTTCCCGCGACTGTTGAGTTTGTCGATATCGCTGGGCTCGTGCGCGGCTCGTCAAAAGGCGAGGGGATGGGCAACCAGTTTCTCGCGAGCATCCGCGAGACAGACACGATGATTCACGTAGTGCGCTGTTTCGAAGACGAGAATATTGTCCACGTCGATGATACCGTCGACGCCCGGCGCGATATTGAAACGATCCAGATCGAGCTCGCGTTGGCTGACCTCGCTACCGTCGAACGGCGTCGCGAGCGCGTCCAAAAAGGAGTTAAAGGCGGCGAGAAGAATGCAAAGACCGAACTAGAGGTGCTCGATAAATTGCACCCGGCGCTGGAAGAGTTTCTGCCCGCAAAGAGTGTGTCGCTGACCGAAGAGGAGCGCGCCATTGCTCGCAACTTTTTCTTGTTGACGATGAAGCCGACTATTTACGCCGCCAATGTCATGGAGGCTACCCTCGCGGCGCCAGAGGATAATGAGCAGGTGCGCGCGATTCGCGCAGTCGCGGAGAGCGAAGGCGCTGAGTGTCTGGTGATCTGCGCACAGCTGGAGGCAGACTTAGTGGGGCTGGCTCCGGAAGAACGGCGCGAGTACCTCGAATCGCTGGGCGTTAAGAGCAGCGGTGTCGATCAGTTAATCCAAAGCGCCTATCGAGTGCTCGGCCTGATGTCGTTTCTGACTGCGGGCGAAAAAGAGGCGCGCGCCTGGACAATTCCGCAAGGCTCGCGCGCGCAAGATGCAGCCGGCGCAATTCATTCGGACATCGCGCGCGGCTTCATCCGCGCCGAGATCGTCAGCTATGACGCGCTGCTGCGCGCCGGCTCATATGCCGCGGCTAAAGAACAAGGCTTGACGAGATTAGAAGGCAAAGACTACATCATGCAGGAAGGCGATGTGGTTAACTTTCGCTTTAACGTCTAGCCGATGGCGAGATACTCGTACTTTTTGTCCTCAGTCATTTCATTCCTAAGGCACAAGCTTTCCTCTCTCTGATAATGTACCGCGAAGCGGTTGCGCCCTCCAGCCCATGGTTGCCGTCGTGGCTACCCTGGGTTGGGAATTCCGATCCACCTCAACCCCGATGGGAACACAACCCCATCGGGGTTTGCGTCCTCCACTTCATTCCTCACTTACGAGCTTAAGATCAAGGCCTGCATTAGCCGGAAAGGCGGCGCCGCTGGGTTGCGGTTTGAAGTTTAAGCTCTCCGCGAGCTATCTCTAAGGTTTTCTTTGCTCGGTGGAAAGAGGTCCTTGTCTCCAAATCATCGGGCTTCGACCTAAGTGACTGTCTTGCAGCATCACACTCTGCCACGGCGGTCACGTAGTTTCCGAGCGCCGCGGTCTGCTTGCGCGACTCAAGCATATAACGCGGAGCCCTTTCGCCGAGCAAGTGAACTAACCGTTCCAACCGATTAATTTTCTGCTGGGAAATCATTGGGCAAAATCAATACGAATATCAGCCAACTGATGCTTACACCGGCTACTGAACCAGCCGTACCATCAAGTCTTCCGCTGGGATTTTCTCTTACGACCGTCCTTTACAATCTCAATCAAAGTTTCCAGCTTTCGATCGCTGTTGATTTGAGATTCCGCGAACCTCGCGAATCTTACTTCGTCATGTTTTTGCAGCTTGATGAGATTGTCTATCCTTCCGTTCTGATCAGCAACCTTCTCTTCGCTATGTAGTTGAAGGTCGATTAGCTTGTCTATCTTCCTGCTGTGATCGGCAAATGTCTCTTCGTTACGTTGCTGAAGGTCGATGAGCTTATCTAGCGTTTCTTCATTTCGTATTTGGTGATCAATCAAGTGATTGATCTTGTTATCTTGTTCTCGGGATGCGCGGCGCTGACGTAACCCGGCTTTTACGAAGAGCATGACAATCCGTTCCAATCTGTCGAGTCGTGCTTCTGGCGTCATCTCTGAGCGTTACGTCCGCGGGATAATCGAGCCGAGTCAAATAGAACAAAAACAGATTCCCCTGGGGAACCTGACAATCTCAATCCTGACTTTTAGGAGACTAAGAGCGGTTTGGTCAAGCGTGAAGGTGAGTCCGAGGTGTAACGGGCAGTACAAGATCTCTGGCAAGGCCCCTAGGAGGCCCTGCGGTTAGTTAACGAATCACAGCGCGGACACCGACGAGGACCAGATAGGCTATTGCGATTACTACTGCCAACTTGATAACCAGCACGGCGATGCCGAAAAGGATCTTGATGATTCCGAGGGTTATGCCGGCGGCCGTTAAAACGATGGGGATACCCACGGCGAAAACAAATATTCCCAGCAAGATAATTCCAACAATCCGTAATACGTCGGTTGCGTCTTTCATGGTTCGATTCCTCAATTCTTCCCGCCGGAGGCTGTTGATTACGCGGGTTAGTTGCGTTCGGCTGAATATACGAAGATGTCTCTGGCCGCGTTCCCTCTAAGTTTTAAGGCCATCTGGTCGCGGCAGTAGCACCAGTTCGTACCTTCACGCGCAAGTCGCGCCCAGCCGCGCTTTCAGCGATAATTGTCTAACACTTTTAAGACATGGCGTATTCAACCACAGGAAGTCTCTTTAGCAAATCTCCCGACGACGAAATCTCGGAACCGTCGGCGCCGCTCGCCGAACGTATGCGACCTCGTTCGCTACTCGAGTTTGCCGGCCAGAGCCATCTCGTCGGCGAAGGCCGAATCCTGCGCCGCTTGCTGGAGGGTTCGGCAAACTTGCCCTCGCTGATTCTGTGGGGCGCGCCGGGTACCGGCAAGACAACCCTGGCCCGTCTGCTGGCCGAAAAAACCGACGCGCGCTTCGTTGCGTTGTCGGCGGTCTTTTCCGGCGTCAAGGACCTGCGTGCGGCCATCGCCGAGGCACGGCACGAACGCGAATATGGCAAACGCACGATCCTCTTCATCGATGAGATTCACCGCTTTAACAAAGGGCAGCAGGACGCACTCTTGCCGGCTGTAGAAAACGGCACGGTGACGCTGATTGGCGCCACCACCGAAAATCCCTCGTTCGAAGTTACCGGCGCGCTGCTGTCTCGTTGCCGCGTTCTCGTACTTAACCCCTTGTCCCCCGCTGAAGTAAAAACAATTCTCGAACGCGCCCTGCGGGACAGTGAAAAGGGATTGGCCAAACTGCAGCCGGTCATTTCTGACGAAGTGCTGGAGCGCGTCGCAAACTCTTCCGGGGGAGACGCGCGCGTTGCCCTCGCCGCGTTAGACGCAGCCGTGGAGTCGACTGCGCCGGACGATAAAGGCTTCCGGCAGATTTCGAACGAAACGATTATCGAGGCGCTCGGCCGCGCACACTACGCCTACGACAAAGGCGGCGAGGACCATTACAACCTTGCTTCCGCATTAATCAAATCGCTGCGCAATTCTGACGTCAACGCTTCACTCTATTGGCTCGCGCGAATGATTGAGGGCGGTGCAGATCCGGTATTCATTGCGCGGCGACTTTGCATACTGGCTTCGGAAGATATTGGTCTCGCCGATCCGCAGGCGATGGTGCAAGCAGCTGCCGCCGCCGACATTGTCCGACTCATCGGATTGCCTGAAGGTTTGTTTCCACTATCGCAAGCCACGATTTATTTGGCGCGTGCGCCCAAATCAAACGCGGTGAAAAATGCTTATATGGCCGCGGTTTCCGATGCGGCGGAAACGGCGCGCGAACCCGTGCCGCTTCATTTGCGCAATGCGGTGACGCCATTGATGAAGCAGGTTGGTTATGGCGAAGGCTATCGATACGTTCATGGCGATCCCGCCGCAAAAGATGAGATGGAATGCCTGCCGGAAAGTTTGCGCGGGCGCGAGTATTTCAAGGAGGACAAGTAAAACGTAAGAGCAGATTTTCCATTTCTCATTTTTCATTTCTCATTTGTCATCGCCAGAATACGGCCCTGCTTTGAATTGAGAACTGGCGCTCTAAATGAAAAATGTCAAATGACAAATGGAAAATCATGCTTGGCTAGTAACCATGCCTTCCAAGACAAATAAGGAACTTGCGTTTCTACACGAGTTATTCGTAGCCACCGATTGGGGCGAACGATTTGACGAGTTGATCGACGAGCAAGTCAAATTGCCGAAGGCTGGTCGCGCGCTTTACGTAGCCTCCGGCACCGGCGGCCACGCAATTGCGCTGCAGGAACGAGCCGGTGCGAAGCTCAGCTTTTTGGGTGTCGATGAGAGCGAAGAGAATCTCGAGCTGGCCCGCGTGAAGGCGAAAGCCACCGTGAAGAACTCCATGGAGTTTCGCAAAGAGAAACTTGACCGGCTCACGCTCGCAGACAACCAGTTTAACCTGGTAATTGGCGATGGCTCGCTGGTTCACAGTGAGCGTGTTCCGCGAATGTTTGAGGAGATGGTTAGAGTTGCGGCGCCGGGCGCTACGCTCGCGCTGGCGCTACCGACGTTCTCCAGCTTCGGTGAGTTCTTTTCGATTTACTGGGAGGCGTTGCACAACCTGCGGCTGCTTGATCATGAGCAAGATGTGGAGAGTTTGATCACGGTGTTGCCCGCCGTTTCACGATTGGAAGAACTGGCCGAACAGGCTGGACTTGAAAACGTTACCAGTAAAACTAAAGTTGAGGAGTTTGACTTCGACTCTGCGGAGAAGTTTCTTAATGAGCCGCTGGTCGCTGATTTCCTGATGCCCATCTGGCTGGAAACACTACCGGCGGATTCTCATCAAAATGTAATCGACGAGATCGGACGACTGGTCAACAAAGAAAGCCGCGGGTTGGAATTTGCCCTAACCATTAAGGCAACGTTAGTGATGGGCGAGAAGGCGATAAGCAACTGACTCCGTGTGATCGCCGATCTCGACAACAAATGACTAAGCCTGCTTTTCTTTAGCTTCTTTTTGCGCGTCCTTCTCCGCCTCTTCCAATCCCTCTTTAAAGGCGCGCTTGCTTTGACCCAGCGACTTCGCCAGTTGCGGCAGCCGCGTAGCTCCGAACAGCAGGAAAATCACTACCGCGATTACCAGAAGCTCGGGCGTTCCCAGCCCGCCGATTGCCAAAACCATGTCGTTCATAACGTCCTCTTTCTATTGATGGGGCAAATCAAACAGTCAAGCTCGGGTGGTTCAACTGTTTTCGCCATTGTCAGATTCGTAGAAGAGATATTTCCTCCACGTCAGGTCAGCGCGACCCAGATATCGCATAATTTGGCGATTCACGTGCAACGAAAAACCGCGCGGCCGTCGCAGCAAGTGCATCCCGGATTCCTCGGGGGTCCGGCTTCCCTTTTTGTGGTTACACTTCTTGCAGCACGCCACCAGGTTGTCCCAGGAGGATTCTCCGCCGCGAGACCGTGGCAACACGTGATCAAGAGTAAGCTCCGAGGGCGCATACTGGCGTCCACAATACTGACACGAAGAATGATCCCGCAGCAGGATATTCTTTCGCGACAGCGAACGCCGCTCAAAGGGAATATGGATATACTCAGTCAGCCGGATCACGGAAGGGGCGTGAATAGTTAGTTTTGCCGAATGCAGCATGTGCCCGTTGTGCTCTTCCACGCGCGCTACGCCCTTAAAGATCATTACCACTGCGCGCCTCTCGTTGCACACGTTAATGGGCTCAAACGAAGCATTCAGCACTAAGACTCGGCCGGTCATACAAGGCCGATATTACGCGAGCGGCTGACATAGTGACAAGTAAGAACCAGCGAAACCCGTAAAAGTGCTTTTCAAATGTCAGTTTCTATCGGCCGCGGCCCGGGACAAGCCAAAATGGTCCGTAGCCCGCACCAGCGCATCAATAATTCCCGGTTCACTGATTGAATGGCCGGCGTCGGGAATGATATGGAGTTGCGCTTCCGGCCAGGCTCGATGCAGATCCCAGGCGCTCGTCAGCGGACAAACAACGTCGTACCGACCCTGAACAATAACGGCGGGAATGGCTCGAATCGCGCCGACATTCTCGATCAAATAATTGTCGGAACTGAAGAAGGCGTTGTTCATGAAGTAGTGGCATTCAATTCTGGCGAAGGCCAGGGCAAACTCCGGATCAGCAAACTTCTCAATCATGGCGGGGTCGAAGAAAAGCCTGGAGGTACTGCCTTCCCAGATACTCCAAGCGCGGGCCGCCTCCAGACGCACCGCCTCATCATCGCTCGTCAGCCGGCGGTGATAAGCGCTGACCATGTCTGAGCGTTCACTCTCCGGAATCACTTTTAGATATTCTTCCCAGACATCCGCGAAAATCTCGCTCGCACCTCCCTGATAGAACCACCGAATCTCTTTCGGCCGGCAAAGGAAGATCCCGCGCAACACCAGTTCGCGCACTTGTTCGGGATGCGTCTCAGCGTAAGCGAGTGCAAGGGTACTGCCCCATGAGCCGCCGAAGACTTGCCACTGCTTGATGTTCAAATTCTCGCGCAACCGTTCGATGTCTTCAACGAGGTGCCAGGTGGTGTTCTCATCGATACTCGCATGTGGCGTGCTCTTCCCTGAGCCGCGCTGATCGAAAAGGACAACGCGGTAGACCTGGGGATCGAAGTAGCGACGGTAGTCGGTAGAAATCCCTCCACCAGGTCCGCCATGTAGAAAGACCACAGGCTTGCCTTGCGGATTGCCACACTGCTCGTAGTAGATCTCGTGAATTGGCGAGACCTTCAGGCGGCCGGTGTCGAATGGTTCAATTGCGGGGTAAAGAGCTTTCAGTTCTGACATGCGCATATCATAACGGGAGTCAGCACAAGGCGTCGAATAGCAAATCAGAAATGTTTCAAGTTTGGTTTTTGTATCTTCGAGTCGCGCTTCAGAAATCGAAGATCTGCAATGATGTTTTATTATTGATGTGCAACAGCTTGGAGTCCGCGGCCAGGCAGTGCTAGCCTTTCCCCCATGGACACCCTCCATGAAATCGAAGCTGCTGTGGATGCACTGCCCGAGACGCAGCAGAAGGAATTGTTCCGTCACCTGGCGGAGCGATTCCACCAGGAAGAACCGAAACGACATTTGCCGCTAGTACCGCCCACAGGAACCCCTATCACCCAACAAGATATTGACGATGCCGACTGAGGCGCTCCTGGACGTTAACGTGATGATCGCGTCAGTTTTCGCCGACCACGTCGCGCATCTCCCTGCCCGGCGTTTTTTGGAATCGCTTGAGCGGTTAGTAACGCACCGGCCGCGCAATCGTAAGCACATAGACTTCCGTCGCTCCGGCCTCCAGCAAGACGCTCGCGCATGACGAAACGGTGGCCCCGGTGGTAAACACGTCGTCGACAAGCAACACACGCTCGCCTGCAACCAGAGCCGGATGAGTCAAGCGAAAGGCATCGGCGACAGTGTCTCTCCGCCCCTTGGCATCCATTCCCGCGCGGTGCCGATTTGAATGTTTGGCACGGGCGAGGCTAACGACATTCAACGGCAGCGACGTGGAGCGCGACAGTTCGCGACCGATAAGCACCGCCTGATTGAAGCCACGGTCCTTCTCGCGTTCAGCGTGCAGTGGGACGGGAATAATCTGCGTCGCCAAATTTAGAGGATAGCGCTGCCCGGCTTTCAATAATTCCTCGCGCAACTTCTGACAGACATGTGCTTCGCGTTTGAGCGAAAGAACGGAGGCGCGTAGCGCTCCCTCATAGGTGCCGCAGGCGCGCGCTGCAGTGAAGCTCGCGTCGTCACAACGATGACAGCGAACTTCTTCTCTTTTCTCATTCGCAACGGTCCCGATTGAAGGTTGTCCACACTTCCAACATAGAGTGTCCGCGGAAAGCATCCTGGTTTGTTGCCAACACTTCGCACAGGCAACACCCAACGCGCGCGATTCCACGCTGCTGCCACAGACGGCGCAGGCGCGCGGATACAGGATGGCGAGCAAAGAGTCGTAACCGAGATTGGCGGCGTGAGTCAGGAGCATTAGGAAAAGTTCCAGGTTTCAAGTTCCAGGTTTCAAGTTCTGATTTCCAGTCTTGCGTCTTACGGTACAGCTTCCCGACTTGAAACCTGAAACTTGAAACTCAAAACGGCCTCCCGAGCAGCTAGCTCAAGGAGGCCGTAATTATGCCATCAAGTATGACGGACTTCTATTCTTCTTCTTCGTTGAGCAACCCTCGCTCCTGCAGCTCCTGGCACTTCACGCAGTGGCGCGCCCAAGGCACCGCTTCCAGGCGTTTTTCAGGCACCGCTTGCCCGCAACGAATGCATTTGCCGTAGCCACTGTCGTCAATACGCACCAGGGCTTCGTCGATCAAATTCAGCATTTGCCGGTCATTGTCTGACATCGAGACCAACAGTTCTTTGGTGTAAGCGTTTGCGGCCATATCCGCCGGATCTTGCGTCGCCTCTGCGTCGCGTTCGCGACTGTATAGCTCGGCTTGTTGAACCTGGCCGACTAAACTTTCGCGGCGATCCATCAGCTTATCGCGAAACACTCGTACTCTTCGTTTGTCCATTGTCGTTCGCATCCTCCACCCCTCGTTATTTCCGATTGTCAATTGTCGATTTATTGTTCTTCCATCTGTCGCTGCTATCAATGCAAATCACCAACCCTGCAATCGGCAAGGCCGTTACTTCTGATAAGGAAGCCCGTGAATAATCGTGTATGCCCGGTACAATTGTTCCAACAACACGACGCGCGACATCTCGTGAGTCAACGTCAAACGCGAAAGACTCCAGCGCTTGTTTGCGCGCGCTGAAAGTTCCGCTGATACTCCACCCGGCCCACCCACGATAAAGGCCACCTCTTTGGTCCCACTGTCCTGCCATTGCTGGATGACTTTTGCCAACTGCTCCGAACTCCACTCAATTCCTTTCGGATCCAGCAAAACATTTATGGCGCCCTCATGCAGCCCGTCTGTGATGCGCTGCGAATCTTTATCGATGCCCGCCTTTTCGGTAGCGGCAGCGCTCTCGCGAAACTCAGAAACCTCACAGCGCGCGAAATGCGAGAGCCTCTTCAAGTAGTCGTCAATCAGCGCCCGCAAACGAGCGTCTCTGGTCTTGCCTGTCCAAATCACTCGCAGCCGCATCACTCATTCCATTTTGGACTAGCTACGCCAGCTAACCCGTAGTTCAGAGTTCAAGCTTTAGCTTGTCTTTGTCAAAACGCCGCAACCTGAAGGTTGAACTCTGAACTGCTTGATCGTTTTCATCCTTCCTCTTTACCCTTCTGGCGCGCCAGCTTCTCGTAAAGATTCTTCCGGCTGATGCCGAGGATCCGCGCCGCTTCAGTTTTGTTTCCTTTGGCGGCCGCCAGAATTTCAGTCACATAATCAGCCTCAACAGCCGCGAGTGACTGTGGCACCGCACGACGCCGCTGCAGGCTGACGGCGATTCGAATCGGTTCCGGTAAATCCTCCAACTCAATCAGCTTGCCGGTAGAAACAATCACCGCTCGCTCGATCGTGTTGGCGAGCTCGCGAACATTGCCGGGAAATTGATATTCGCTTAGCAGCGCCTGGGCCTCCGGAGAAACATCGCTCACCTGCCGTCCATGTTTGGCCGAGTAAGACTTCACAAAGGCCGTCGCCAGTTCAGCCAAATCTTCGCGACGGTCACGCAGCGCCGGCACTTCAATGTGCACTACATGCAGCCGGTAATAGAGATCCTCACGAAAATTGTGACGCTTGACCGCATCGTCCAGATCAACGTTGGTCAGCGCAATCAAGCGCGCATCCACTTTGATCGTTTTGCGTCCGCCGAGTCGTTCAAACTCTCTCGTTTCGATGACGCGAAGCAGCTTGGCCTGCGAGTCGATCGACAAGTGGGCAATCTCGTCGAGCACCAGGGTTCCGCGATGTGACGCCTCGAGCCGGCCTGGCTTTTCGTCGGTCGCGCCAGTAAAAGCGCCGCGCTCATAACCGAAAAGCTCGGCTTCGAGCAAACCGCTGGGGAGCGTGCCACAGTCAATCTTCACAAACGACTCCGCGGCGCGATTTGATTTCGAGTGAATGTAAAAAGCGACAGCGTCTTTACCGACGCCGGACTCCCCCGTTACCAGAACGTTCGCATCAGTTGCGGCTACGCGGTCCGCGAGACGAATCGCCTCGCGCATCGTCTCTGAATGCGCTACAACTTCGATCACGATTCACTTCTTTTCAAAGAACCAGTTACCTCGTTTGAAAACTCGGGCGGCAGCACGACTCGTTTCGACTCCCGCCAGAGTCTTTCGAGGTCATAAAACTTTCGCGCCTTATCACCAAATATGTGCATCACGAAATCGCCGTAGTCGAGCAGGATCCATTCGGCCGTTTTGTAGCCTTCAACGCGAATCACCGGCGATCCGGATTTCTTGAGCGTGTCGACCACTTCGTCAGAAATTGCCTGTACCTGCCGCTCGTTGGCTCCGCTCGCAATTATGAAATAATCGGTAAAACTCGCGATCTCGCGCAAATCCAGCACCACGGTATCGATCGCTTTCTTTTCTGCCGCGGCCGTCAGCGCCATCCAGATTCTTTCGTCGAGCTCCGCTGGTTCCAACTCCCTGGTGTTTGGCTTGATTTGCAAGTTCCCGCTTGTGGTTGGACTTAAAGATTGTTCCTTGATAGTTGAATTAGTCATCAGTCGTATTTCGGTATAGCCGGTACTTTCTTATGTATTCCGCCACTTCAAGCGGTACTAACCTGGTTAACTTCTCGTTGTCGTTCTCGCTCACTGCTCGTCGGATGTCAGTTGCTGAAACGTCATTCATCACGGCATCTGATAAAAATACTTTTTGCGATCCGGGTTCGCCGGCGCCGCTAAATTCTGTTACGCCGCGCAAATCAATGATGCTCGCTGCCATTTCCGTGGTCGCCGGCGCGGCAGAGATTTCGTAGCCAGGCCTCGTCACCACAATCAAATTAGCCAACATCATCAGTCGTCGCCATTCCCGCCAGGTCGTGATCTCACCCCAGGAATCCGCGCCCATGACAAAAAAAAGATCGGCGGACGTTCCGAACCGCGAACGAAAGTGAGAAAGCGTATCAACCGTATAACTTCGCCCGGGGCTGTCCAGTTCAAACGTTGAGATACAAAGCCGCGAGTCGGTCCTGGTTGCCAGCGCTAACATCGCGTAGCGGTGCAGGGCGGGCAAAACTTCGCGATCCAGTTTGTGTGGCGCAATCATGGCCGGCACGAACAGGAACTCGTCAATTCCAAAGAACTGTGTAACTCTTCGGGCGATTTCCAGATGGCCCGAATGAACCGGATCAAACGTGCCGCCGTAAATAGCAATACGCTTGGGCTGTTCCATCTTTTGAGAGGACAAACAATCCTATCTGTCCGGTCCATGCTCATTCAGGACAGACACGAATGTCTGTCCATGCTCATTCAGGACAGACACGAATGTCTGTCTTACTGCACCGCCAGTTCGATTACGCCGGCTTGACGAGCGGCTTCTGTTAATTCATCAAGCCGGACCGCAATTGCGGCCACAAGTTCCTTCGTGCCACGGTTTGTCACCGAAGAAATTTCATAAAACGGTAACCCATCAATAGCCGCCTGGCGACGCAACGCTTCCAGGCGTTCGGGTTCGTCGAGTGCATCGATCTTGGTAGCAACCACGAACTGGGGACGCCGGGCCAAGTCCGGATTGTACGAACGCAATTCATGGTTCACTGTTAAATAGTCTGCGACTGCATCGCGTCCCGAGGCCGAAGAAACATCGATCAGATGCAGCAGTAGCTTCGTCCTTTCGATATGACGAAGAAAACGATCGCCTAAGCCTGCCCCTTCATGTGCACCTTCAATCAACCCGGGCATATCCGCCATCACAAAGGTGCGAAAGTCACCGAGATCAACTACGCCGAGGTTTGGTTCCAGGGTCGTGAACGGATAGTCTGCGATCTTGGGCCTGGCTGCGGAAACAGTGGAGATCAAGGTCGACTTGCCGGCGTTCGGAAATCCGACCAGACCGACGTCGGCGAGCAGTTTGAGCTCCAGCTGCAACTCCAGTTCATCACCCTCGCTGCCGCTTTGGTGATAGCGCGGCGCGCGATTTGTTGAGGTTGCGAAGTGAGAGTTACCAAAACCTCCTCGCCCACCCTTTGCCGCAAGCCAACGCGCACCATCCACCGCGAGATCATGTAGAAGTTCTGCGGTTGTGCTATCAAAGATCTGCGTACCAACCGGCACGCTTATCGTATGATCGTCTCCGTCTCGACCCGAACAATTTGACCCTTCACCATGCCGTCCGCGATCAGCGATATGTTCCGGGTTATAACGAAGATGAAGCAAGGTATTGAGTGAGGAATCAGCCACGACCCAAACATCCCCACCACGCCCGCCATCGCCCCCGGAAGGCCCACCGCGCGGCACAAACTTTTCCCTGCGAAAAGCCGTTACGCCATTGCCTCCGTGGCCACCTTGAACATGAATCTTGACCCGATCAATAAACATTTAAATCGAAAGCGACGCCGGCGCTAAGTCTTTGGACTTGGCCCAGGCGTCGCATGATGCGTTGTTCCGTTTGCACGATTTATGCTGGAGGCGCCTGCTCCTGCGGATAAACGCTTATGAATTTTCCGGTGCGACCTTTGTCTTCAAATTTCACGACGCCGGAGACAAGCGCAAACAGTGTGTCGTCCTTACCGCGGCCGACGTTTTTCCCGGGCTTCCATTTCGTTCCCCGTTGGCGAGCAAGAATGTTGCCGCCCAGAACGCTTTCGCCGCCAAACTTCTTCAGACCCAGTCGCTGCGAATTGGAATCGCGGCCGTTACGAGATGAGCCAACTCCCTTTTTGTGTGCCATTGCTTCGCTCTCCCAGGTGATGAGTGATGAGTAATCCGCTAGTTCCTGCACTCATCACTCATTACTCATCACTTTCTTAACCTATGGAATCAATCGTTATCGTCGTGTAACCTTGACGATGACCCTGTTTACGTTTGTACTGTTTACGACGCTTCTTCTTGAAAATTATGATCTTGTTACCGCGGCCATGATCAACCACAGTTGCGGAAACCTTCGCCGCACCAACCACCGGTGCATCTGCGTCGCCGCCGTCGCCGGCCGTTAACAGTGCATCCAGCTCAATCGAATTGCCGGCTTCGGCCTCAATCGAGGGAATGCGTATGGTGCTGCCCTTTTCCACGACAAACTGTTTGCCGCCGGTCCTGATAACTGCGTATGCCATCTCTTTGTCCTCTCAGACGGTGCGAACCTCTATCGAAAAGTCGATTATTATAGGCATCCCACTCGTAAACGGCAACCGGCCAAACCTCATCCGGTCAACGCCCCTGCTCCGCTTTGAGTTTTCGGAATCTTTGTGCCGTTTTGCGCTAAGAAATGCTCCATAAAGCTGGTCGAGATGTCGCCGGCCTTGAATTTCGGGTCATCCATGATCTTCAAATGGAGCGGAATCGTCGTTTTGATGCCTTCTATTACCATTGCCTCCAGCGCCCGCTTCATGCGGGCGATCGCCAGGTCTCGCGTCCGTGCATGGGTAATTACTTTGGCGATCATGGAGTCGTAAAACGGTGGCACGCGGTAACCCGCATAGACATAAGTGTCAACGCGAACGCCCGGTCCGCCAGGTAAGTTGAAAGCTGTAATCAGCCCCGGGGAGGGCGCAAAAGTCTCCGGATTTTCAGCGTTGATGCGACACTCAATTGCGTGACCCACAATCAAAAGATCGTCCTGCGTATAACCCAGTCGCTCGCCTTCTGCTATACGAATCTGATTCCGCACAATGTCGGCGAGTGTAACCATCTCGGTTACCGCATGCTCAACCTGGATGCGCGTGTTCATCTCCATAAAGTAGAACTTGTTGTCCTGGTCCAGCAGGAACTCGACGGTCCCGGCGCTCGCATAACCGAGTTGCTTGCAGGCAGCGACTGCAGCATCGCCCATCTGGTTGCGCAACTCCGGTGACAACACCGGCGAAGGCGCCTCTTCCAAAAGCTTCTGGTGCCGACGTTGAATCGAACACTCGCGCTCGCCGAGATGGATGCAGTCGCCATACTCGTCGGCCAACACCTGGATTTCAATGTGTCGCGGATCCTGTACGTAGCGTTCGATGTAGACACTGCCATCCTTGAACGCCGCAGCCGCCTCAGTCGACGCCGTTTCCAAAGCCTTACCCAATTCATTTTCTGAATGAACGATGCGCATGCCGCGACCACCGCCTCCGGCTGAGGCCTTGACGATTACCGGAAAGCCAATTTCGCGCGCCAGGCTCAAACCTTCGGCTTCGGACGTAATCGGTTCAGGACTACCGGGAAGTACCGGCAAACCAGCTTCGGCCATCGCTCGTCGTGCTTCCACCTTGTCGCCCATCAAACGGATGATATTCGCCGGCGGACCAATGAACTTGATGTTGCAGGCCGCGCAGATTTCGGCAAAGGTGGACGATTCGGCCAAGAATCCATAACCGGGGTGAATCGCGTCAACATTAAAAATTTCAGCAGTGCTGATGATGGCGGGGATGTTCAGGTAGCTTTGCGCTGAAGGTGCCGGACCGATACAGGCCGCTTCATCAGCAAAGCGGACATGAAGCGAATCGCGATCAACATCGCTGTGAACCGCGACGGTACGAATGCCCATCTCCTTGCACGTCCAGATAATACGGCAGGCAATTTCGCCGCGGTTGGCGATTAGGATCTTCTTAAACTTTCTAAGCTCCGGTATCATCTTGTGTCCAAAGTTCAAAGTCCAAAGTCCAAAGTCTTTTTGTCCTGAAAGGACTCTGGACTTTGGACATTGGACTTTGGACGGCTACTTCTTAATGCCGTAGAGCGGTTGACCATACTCAACCGGCTGCCCATTCTCCACGTAGATCTTTGCAACCTCTCCAGTAGTTTCGGCCTGGATTTCGTTCATCAACTTCATTGCCTCGATGATACAGACAACCGTATCGGGCTCGACCCGGCTACCGATTTTCACGAAAGCCTCGGCGTTGGGAGAGGCGGCGCGATAGAAGGTGCCGACGATTGGCGAAGGGATGATGTAGAGGTCCTGATCTTCAGAAGCTTCGGTTTGGGCTTTGGCGCCGGGATGAGACGGCACGGCGGCCACAGCCTGATCTCCAGCCGAGGCTGCGCTCGCCGCCGCTAATTCCCGAGCCGGACCAAAACCACCGGAGCTTGCCTCACTAATATCGACGCCGCGGCGAAAACGCACCCGAAACCCTTCGCGCTCCAGCTCGAACTCGGAAAAATCGTTCTCGTTGATTAGTTGAATGAGCTCGCGCAACTCATCCATGTTCACCGAGCTCTCGGCGCCAATCGAGCCTCTGCGACGTCGCCGGCCACGAACAGGCTCACTCGAAACCTCGACTTCCGTTTCCGGTTGCAGTTCAATTTCTGCTTTTTGACTTCCGGGATCGTTCATCGTTTTCTCAGTTGCAAAAGCGGCTCTCAAATCGCCCCCTAACAAAGTGTTGAGCCCCAAAAGACTCGGGGGCGTATCCGATGGTCATTTGGGGCATTCCCGCCAGGCGTCGGCTGAATCCGGGCGACGCTGATCAAACGTTTGAATCTAGCTTTCGTCAGTTTCCCCAGACTCAGGTTCGCTGGTATCAACCGCGGCAGTTTCTGCCGGCTCTTCGCTGGTAGCATCTGCAGAAGCTTTGATCGACTCAGTCTTGTCAGAACCTTTGGCAGTCGTCGCGGCTGATTCTTTTTGGGCCGCAACGTCACGATCAACACTCTTCGTCTCGGCCTTCTTCTTTTTAGAACCAGCAGACTTGCGTTTCTTTGCTACTTCGAGGGCTTCCCGCTCGCCCTGGTTATCGACCAACTCGATTATCGCCAGTTCAGCGTTGTCCCCGGCTCGGCGCCCGAGTTTGAGAATCCTGGTGTAGCCTCCTGGTCGATCCTTGTAGCGTTCACCGAGTTCATCAAACAATCGCCTCAACGCCGCCACGCCCGCGGTGCGGGGTAGCCGCGCCTGTCCGCGTTTTCCGGTCAATGCCACAGCCTGCATATTTCCAGCGTGGAAAAACCCCGCTGCCTGCCGGCGCAGGTGAAGCGCGCGCGCGCCGGTATCGTCACCCTCAAGATTACTGGCTTTGCGAGAGAGCGTAATGGCCTTCTCAACAAAAGGCCTTAACTCTTTCGCTTTCGGCAGCGTGGTGACAATGCGCTCCTCGCGAGCATTAATCAAAGAGACGGCAAGGTTGCGAAGCATTGACATGCGATGTTCGCTAGTCCGTCCCAGTTTGCGATGTGCTTTTTGGTGTCGCATGACTCTAAAAGACCCGTCGTATCCTTATTCGTTCCGGTTGTAGCGCCGCACGCCGCAACTGCTTATTGCTCGTCGTCGATATCGGCAAAGTCGCTGAGATCGGCGCCGTCGCGACCTCCGGTTCCGGGGATTGGATTTCCCTGTTCGTCAAATTCCATCCCAAAGTCCAGACCCATGCCGTTCAAGATTTCCTTGATTTCGTTCAGCGACTTCTTGCCGAAGTTCTTGGTAGCCAGCATCTCGCGTTCGCTGCGCTGCACCAGATCACGAATAGTTCGGATATCCGCATTCTTGAGACAGTTGTACGAGCGCACTGACAATTCCAGCTCATCAACGGAGCGATCGAGCTGATCATTGCGCGGCAGCGGTGGCCTCTCGATCTTTGAGTAAGCGAAGTCATCGGTGTCTTCTTCAAAGTTAATGAAGATAGACATGTGGTCCTTGATTAACTTGGCCGCCAACCCGATCGAGTCTTCGGGTTTAACTGAGCCGTCCGTCCAAACTTCGATCGTAAGCTTGTCAAACTCGGTATTCTGCCCCAGTCGAGCGGCTTCGACGGTGTAATTCACTTTCTTGACCGGCGTATGCACGGAGTCAATGGGAATGTAGCCAAGGGAAAGGTCCTCGTCGAAATTCCTGTCAGCTGAAACGTAACCGCGTCCGCGTTTGAGTCGCATTTCGACTCTTAGCGAACCCCCTTCACTCACGGTAGCAATGTGTACCGTAGGATCCAGCACTTCCACATCTGCATCCGCTTCGATATCAGCGGCGGTAACTTCTCCGGCCGAGTCCTTTGAAATTCTCAAAGTCTTCGATTCGTTACCGTGCAGCTTGAAGGGCACCTGCTTCAAATTCAGAATCACGTCTGTCGCGTCTTCAACTACTCCCTTTATCGAGGAGAATTCGTGTTCTACGCCTTCAATCTTCACTGCGGTAACTGCCGCACCTTCAATCGAGGAGAGTAATGCTCGTCGTAACGAATTGCCGACCGTAGTACCGAAGCCTCGCTCGAATGGTTGCGCAGAGAAGCGGCCGTACCGTTCGGTGAGTGTTTCTGAGTCAGCAGCCAGGCGACGAGGCATCTGAAATCCGGTCCAAAGATTATTTTGATCCATAGCCATAGCGTTTTAGGTCCCGATTTAGGAAAAAACTGTTGTCCGCCAGGCTGTCGTTTTGCGACAGCCGCGGGTCTGCTTATTACTTGCTATAAAGCTCGACGATAAGTTGCTCGTTGATTGAGCGATCGATATCTTCGCGCGTGGGCAAGCCACTTATTCGCGCCGCCATGTCGCCGCCATCCTGAGAAATCCAGGACGGGCGTCCGCGTCCGGAGGCGGTCTGCCACGCGCCTTCGATGTGCGGGTTCTTGCGGCTTCCTTCTTTGATACTGATCGCCTCGCCGGCCCTGACCTGGTATGACGGAATGTCTACTTTTTTTCCGTTCACCAGAATGTGGCCGTGGTTAACCAATTGACGCGCCTGGCGGCGAGAGGTTGAAAACCCGGCGCGGTAGACTGCGTTATCAAGGCGCCGCTCAAGCAGGAACAACAGGTTTTCACCCGTGATTCCCTTCATGCGCGCCGCGCGTTCGAAGTAGTTACGGAACTGTCCTTCAAGGACGAAGTAAATACGCTTGACCTTCTGCTTTTCACGCAGTTGCAGGCCATAGCCAACCAGGGCTTTGCCACGACGCATCGTGTTGCCATGTTGTCCGGGCGGTTGTGTACCGCGCTTTTCGATCGGACAAGACGGCTTGTAGCACCTGTCACCTTTAAGAAAAAGCTTTGCGCCTTCGCGGCGGCATAAGCGGCACACCGCATCTCTATACCTAGCCAACTGTTTCTGCCTCCAGTCTAATTTCGACGGAAAAGTTTACAGGCTGCGTTTTTGATTCTGAGATCTCAAGCTTGAGATCTTGAATCTCGCAAGCCCTTCATCCTTTAGGTTAATCACTCTCGAAAAACTACAAACTCAAATTTGAGATCTCGGATCTCAAACTAATTGCAACAACTAAACTCTGCGACGCTTGGGCGGCCGGCAACCATTATGCGGAATGGGTGTCGTATCGCGAATCGTAACCACTCTGATTCCGGCATTAGCAATTGCTCGAATCGCCGACTCGCGGCCACCGCCGGGCCCTTTAACTCTAACTTCGCACTGCTGCATACCGGCCTCGTGCGCCTTTTTCGCTGCTTCGTAGGCAGCCTGCTGGGCAGCGAAAGGAGTGCCCTTGCGCGAGCCTCTGAATCCGCGCGCGCCGGCTGACGATTGCGCGATCAAATTACCCTCGAGGTCGGTAATTGAAATCATCGTGTTATTGAAAGAGGCGGCGACGTGCGCGATGCCCATCGGCACATTCTTCTTCTCTTTCTTACGAAAAACTTTTTTCTTTCCAGTCGCTTTTGCCATTTTGAAGTTTCAGACTTTAGATTTCAGATTACTGTCCAATTTCAAGCGCACCACAGTCACTCAGCAAAATTACTTCTTACCTGGCGCCTTCTTCTTCGCAACCGTCATACGCCTGGGACCCTTACGAGTGCGCGCGTTTGTATGTGTGCGCTGGCCACGCACCGGCAGCGACCGACGATGCCTGAGTCCACGATAGCACCCGATATCCATCAACCGTTTGATGTCCATCTGAATGCGCTTGCGCAGGTCGCCTTCAATTTCGCCTTGCGCTTCGAGTATCGCCCTGATGCGGCTCAACTCGTCATCGTTCAAATCCTTGATGCGAGTATCGACGTTGACTGCGGCTTCAGTAAGAATCGAGCTTGCGCGCGAACGACCGATACCGTAAATGTAAGTCAGCCCAACCTCGGCCCGTTTATTCGGTGGAAGATCGACGCCTGCTACACGTGCCATTTCTTTACTTGTTCTCCGTTAACTCGAGTCTCGGCGAATGCCATCAATCAGCAGTCGCAATTCCGCAATCCAAAAACGTTTATCCCTGCCGCTGTTTATGCTTCGGGTTGACGCAAATCACCCGCACCACACCTTTGCGGTGAATGACTTTGCACTTGTCACACATTTTCTTTACTGAAGCACGGACTTTCATTTTCAACCCTCTATCTTCTTCGTTGCTCAGAACTAATCTTATTTGTAACGGTAAGTAATTCGTCCGCGGTTCAGGTCGTAGGGAGACAGCTCTACCAGGACCCTATCACCCGGAAGAATTCGGATGAAATGCTTGCGCATCTTCCCCGAAACGTGCGCCAGCACCTGGTGCTGAGTTTCCTCCAACGCAACCCGAAACATAGCGTTAGGCAGGGTCTCAAGGACCGTGGCCATAACCTCTATCGCTTCTTCCTTCGCCATATTCGCTCAGAACGAATGTTGCCTGTACCGACAAACTGCAAATAGTAACATGCCCAAATGCCTTTGCCAAGCCGCGCTGGCCGTTGGAGTTACAGTCCTAACCCTGAAGTTGTTTGAACTGTCTCGGAAGGGCTAACGGAGGCAATTCGCGTCAACACTTCAGGGCCTTCCTCCGTAATCGCGATGGTGTGCTCGACGTGGGCACTGGGCTTCCCGTCCAGCGTAACCACCGTCCAGCCGTCCGCTAAAACCTTAGTATGATGGGTCCCCAGGTTCACCATCGGCTCGACCGCGAACACGTATCCGGCCCTTATTTTGGGACCCTGACCAGGCTTGCCGTAATTTGGTATCTGCGGGTCCTCGTGCATACGCCGCCCAATGCCGTGCCCGACATACTCACGGACAATCGAGTAACCATTCGCCTCGGCATGTTCCTGGACTGCCGCACCGATATCTCCCAGGTGCCGGCCCGGCCGGCATTGCTCGATAGCGAGATCCAGACACTCCTCGGTGACCCGGACCAAAGCCAGCCAGTCGTCGTTCACTTTTCCGATCGGGACGGTCGTTGCCGTATCGCCAACGAACCCCTCCAGCGTTACTCCACAATCGATCGAGAAAACGTCGCCTTCCTTCAGTTTGTACTCGGAAGGAAACCCGTGAACCACCTGCTCATTTACCGAGGCGCAAATTGAGTAAGGAAAGCCATGGTAACCCTTGAACGTCGGCAGTCCGCCGGCATCACGGATCATCTTCTCCGCCGCTCGATCGATTTCGATGGTAGAGATGCCCGGCGCAGCCAGCTTTCTGAGCTCCTGTAGGACGAGCCCGGTTAGCTGTCCGGCGGCGCGCATCTTTTCGATCTCTTTTTTTGACTTCCCAATAATCATAAAGCCGGTGAACGGTCAAAACTAAAAAGCTAACAGCGAATCGCGAATCGCAGGCCTTGTTTGACTGTTCACTTTACTCTTCACTTTTTACTATCTTCAAGATGTCCGCGTAAATCACTTCCGGCTCCCGCGTACCATCCACCACGTCGAGCACGTTAGCTGCCTTGTAGTAGTCAAGTAGCGGCCTAGTTTGTTCCTCATAAGTTGCCAGCCGCGCCTGAACAGTCCCGGCGTTGTCGTCAGCTCGGTGGTTGAGTTGAGTCTCGGGATGAAAGTCGCAAACGTTATCGTGCCTGGGCGGCTTGAAATAGATATTATAAATCTCACCGCAGATAGGGCAATTTCGGCGCCCCACCATCCGCTTTGCCAGCAACTCACGCGGCACTTCTATTTCAATCGCTTGAATCTTCTTGCCCTGTTTAGCCGCCAGCTCCTCCAGCATTGCCGCCTGCGCCGGTGTGCGGGGGAAGCCGTCTAGGATGTAGCCTCCGCGGCAGTCATCTCGGGCCGTGCGTTCCTGGACCACACGTATCGTCAGATCGTCTGGGACGAGTTGCCCCGCTTCCATCAGGGCGCGCACTTCCGCGGCAAGTGGAGTATGCGCTTCCTTTAGCGCGCGAAACATATCGCCGGTGGAAATCTGCGGCAGATTCAAGCGTTCATGAAGCAAGCGCGCCTGCGTGCCTTTTCCAGCACCAGGCGCACCCATCAGGACTATGATTTTCGCCATGCCAAGAGATATGTTGTTTAGGCCCTTCTTCCCCGGAGACGCCCGCCGCCGCCAAGGAATCCTTCGTAGTTCCGCATAACAAGCTGGGCCTCAATTTGGGCCACGGTGTCCATGGCCACGCCGACTAGAATCAACAAAGAGGTGCCGCCAAAATAAAACTGATAACCCATACCCGTCGGAATCCACGATAGACCAGGCGTACCACTTACAAACTGATCAAGCCAGGTGCCGATCAACGGCAAGCGAGCCACCTTGAAACCACTCAGCATAAACTGCGGCACGAAGGCAACGAGGGCCAGGTAAACAGCGCCCACTACAGTCAAGCGCGTCAGGATACTGTTGAGATATTCAGCGGTCGCTCTTCCCGGACGAATGCCCGGCATAAAGCCGCCATGCTTCCGCAGATTGTCAGCCACTTCCTCAACGTTGAAAACGATCGAGACGTAAAAGAAAGTGAAGAACACGATCAACGTCAGAAAGATCAACTCGTAATAAGGATCGCTGGCATGAAAGTTTTGGAAGAACGTCCAAATTTTTCCCCAGGCCGTATTCAGCTTGGCCGGATCAGGCGGAAAAGCCGCGAACAGACTCTGCGGCATTGAAAGCACCGACGATGCAAAGATGACCGGAATGACGCCGCCCATATTGATCTTGAGTGGCATAGTTGTTTGCTGTCCACCCACGAGCTGACGCCCGACATGCCGCTTAGCATAGCTGACCGGCACTTTTCGTCTGGCCGCTTCCACAAAAACGATAAACGCGATAATTGCGACAATCGCCACCAGCAGACCGAAAACTCCCAGCGTCTCCAGGGTGTCGCCGCTGCGCAGCCGCTCTGCAACCTGCTGTACACCGCGGGGCAGGCCAATCACAATGCCCGCAAAAATTAAGAGTGAAATGCCGTTGCCGACGCCGCGTTCGGTAATCTGCTCGCCAAGCCACATGACAAAAATAGTGCCGGTGGTTAAGGTGAGCACTGTGGTTGCCAGAAATCCCCAGGTATCGGCGCCGACGCCATTTACCTGCAACCAGTGCGCTACAAACGAAGTCTGAATAGCGGCCAGACCAACGGTTAGATATCTGGTCCACTGGTTGATCTTCTGCCGGCCCATCTCGCCTTCTTCCTGCAGCTTCTTCAAGGCAGGATAGACGACGGTCATCAGCTGCAGAATGATTGAGGCAGTAATGTAAGGCGTCACGCCCAGAGCAAAAATCGAGATGGTGCGAAAGTTTCCGCCTGAGAAAAGATCCAACACTCCCAGTAACGTTCCCGCCACGTCGTGCCAAACCTGATCGAGCCGATCCTTGTTGATTCCGGGCGCCCCGATGTGTGCACCGAGGCGATAGACGGCGAGCATGCCAAGCGTAAACAAAATGCGCCGGCGAAGATCCGGCACATTGAACATATTACGAACAGCGGCAAAAAACTTTTCCATTAGCGTCCTTTCGCTCGCGCCTCCCGGCTCACGCTACCTTGCCAATCTCCGTTGCCGCGCCGCCGGCCTTTTCGATTTTCTCGCGCGCGCTCTTGGTGAAGCGGTGCGCTGAGATGCGAAGCGGCTTGGACAACTCACCATTACCAAGAACTACCACGTCGTGCTTGGCCTTCTTGATTATGCCGCGCGTATGCAAAAGCTCGGGGGTTATTTCTTCGTTGGCCTCAAAGCTTCGATCGAGCGCGCCCAAACTAACCTCCAGCCAGCGCTTTTTGAATATATTCGTGAACCCACGCTTGGGTAGACGGCGATGCAACGGCATCTGACCGCCTTCAAAACCTATTTTGGCGGAGTAGCCTGATCGTGACTTTTGACCCTTTTCGCCGCGACCGGCAGTCTTACCCAAACCTGAGCCAGGCCCTCTGCCCACACGTTTCTTTTTGTGTACGGAACCCTTGCTGGGTTTTAGATTATTGAGACTCAAGACCATTATCATTTGCCTTTGTTCTGTACTTTGAACTTTGTGCTTTGAGCCTGGTTCTTTGGTTTATCCACTGCGGCAAAGTACAAAGCACCAAGTACAAAGTTCGTTATTCGACGATCCGCAGCAGGTGCGGAATCTTGGCAACCGCGCCGCGCATCGAAGCATTATCAGGACGCTCGACAATTTGGTTGAGCTTCGTCAGGCCCAGGCTGCGCACCATCTGCTTATGAGTTTTCGGTGTCGCTATGAAACTTCGGTAATACTGGATACGAATCTTGCCTGCGCTCTCAGAACTCTTTGCCTTTGCGGCCTCACTCTTTGCTTTTCTGGGCATAACACCTCAAAACTAGTAAATGGTAAATAGTGAACGGTAAATGGAAAACATTGCGGTGACAGCGAATCGATTTCCTGTTTACGATTCACCATTTACCATTCACTGCTTCTAGATTTCTTCCAGCTGCTTACCGCGCAACCGCGCCAGCTCCATTGGATCTTTCATCCGCAACAGCGCATCAAATGTCGCGCGCACCACGTTATGCGGATTCGTCGAGCCGAGAACTTTCGTGCGCACGTCATGCACACCAACCGCTTGCATCACGGCACGCACCGCGCCACCGGCGATCACGCCGGTACCTTGCGAGGCCGGCTTAACCAGAACGCGCCCAGCGCCGAATTTTCCAATCAACTGGTGCGGCACGGTGTTCTGGATTAACGGCACTCGAATCAAACTTTTCTTGGCCGCCTCAACGGCCTTCTTAATCGCCAGCGGCACTTCGCGCGCCTTGCCGGTGCCAAAACCCACATGGCCACCCTCGTCGCCCACTACGACCAGCGCGGCGAACGACATGTTCTTGCCGCCCTTGACCACTTTAGTGACGCGGTTGATGGAGATAACTTGATCTTTTAGATCCAGGCCCTGGGCCGAGATACGCTGCTTCGGTTGTCTCATTGCTTTTTAGTTTTCTTGCGCGGCTTTTCTTCCGCTTTCTCTTCCGGCTTTTCTTCGGCCTTCGCAGCCTCTTCTGCTGCCCTGGCCTCCAATTCGTTTTTGTTCAGCCCCGCCTCGCGAGCCGCATCGGTAAGCGCTTTGATCCGGCCGTGATACAGGTAGCCGCCGCGGTCGAATACCACGCTCTCAATTCCTTTTTCCAGCGCTCTTTCAGCAATCGCTTTACCAATCCTTCGAGCAGCGTCGAGGTTGCCGCCCGTTGAACCGCGCAGGTCCTTCTCGGTAGTCGATGCCGAAACTATCGTCTTGCCCAGCTCGTCATCAACCACCTGCGCATAGATGTGATTCAGACTGCGATAAACTGCCAGTCGTGGCCGCTCGCCGCTGCCTTTTACCTTGCGGCGAATTCGCCTGTGAATCGCCTCGCGAACTGTTGCTCTACTCGTGTTTGCCATTTCTTTTACCCGTGAATGGTAAATGGTGAATGGTGAATAGCAGAACCCACCATTTACTATTTACGATTTACTATTTACCGGTCTTTCCAGGTTTCAGCTTGATTGGCACACCGGCGTAGCGAATGCCCTTTCCTTTGTAGGCGTCCGGCTTGCGCAGTTTATGCATCTCTGCCGCAACCTGTCCCAGCTTCTGCTTGTCGATGCTCGTAAGCGTCAGCGTTGTCTGATATTGCTGGATGCTTCCCTTGGTCGTCATACGCTCGGCTTTCGCTTCAACGCCGTCCGGCAAAGGGAAATCGATCGGATGGGAATACCCAAGCGAGAAAACGATCCGCTTCGCCTGCACATCGGCTTTATAGCCAACCCCAACCACGTCCATCTGCTTGGTGAACCCTTCGGTCACACCAACAATGGCATTGTTCGCCAGTGCGCGAGCCAGGCCGTGCAGCGGCGCCAGATCGTCCGACGTGCGTTCCGCACGAAGTTCGTCGCCCTCGAGTTTGAAACTGATTCCACCAGGAATTGGAGTTTTCAAGCTGCCTTTCGGACCTTTCACTTCGAGCACTTGCTCCCCAATCGTCACCGAGACGCCTTTGGGTAGTGTGATTATTTTCTTACCTATGCGCGACATAAATTCGACCTCAAATAAGTGACAAGTGAAAAGTAATAAGTCAGGAAAAGAAGGTTTTCTTACGTCTCACTCTTCACTTTTCACTCTTCACTTCCTAATAAATCTGTGCCAGCAGTTCGCCGCCGATGTTTTCCCGGCGCGCCGCTTTCCCGCTCATCAAACCCTTGGAAGTAGAAACGATGTTCACGCCGTAACCACCCAGGACTTTCGGAATTTCACTCGAGCCGACATAAACACGCCGGCCAGGCCGCGAAACTCTTTGCAGGTACGTAATGGACGACGTGCCGCGTGCATCGTAGCGAAGGAAAATCCGTATGGTGCGCTTCAGTCCTTCACCCTTCAGGACAAAGTTATTGATATAACCTTCTTCCTTCAGGATGCGGGCGATCTCAAGTTTCAGCTTCGAAGCCGGAATATCCGCGCGCGAATGTTTCGCCGCAATAGCATTGCGGATTCGCGTCAACATATCGGCAATAGGATCAGTCATCTATAAAACTCCAAGTGATGAGTAATGAGTGATGAGTGTTGAGACAAAGCAATTGCTTGTCACTTTTCACTGGTCACTTTCACTGCTCGGTTACCAACTAGACTTAACAACGCCGGGGATTTGTCCCTCGAGCGCCAACTGGCGAAAACAGATGCGGCACAAACTAAATTTCCGTAGATAGCCACGCGCTCTACCGCACCGTTTGCAACGAGTGTAGGCACGCACGGCAAATTTCGGTCTTCGCTGCGATTTCGCAATTAATGATTTCTTTGCCATAAAATTCCAAAGGTCAGCAGTCAAATTTCAGAGGTCGGTTTAAAGGTCATTTCAGGGTCAGCGCTGACCTCTGATATCTGACCGCCAACCTCTATTGCCTAAAGGGCATTCCCAATCCCTTCAAAAGCGCACGAGCTTGTTCATCGTTGCGCGCGCTTGTAATGATCGAAATGTTCATCCCGCGCAACTTATCGACCTTGTTAAAGTCAATCTCGGGAAAAATCAGCTGCTCGCGAACGCCGATGGTGTAATTGCCGCGGCCATCGAAGGCCTTCGGCGAAACTCCGCGGAAGTCTCTCACGCGGGGCAGAGCAATCGAGACCAGCCGGTCAAGGAACTCATACATGCGATCCCCGCGCAGCGTGACCATCACGCCGATGGGCATGCCCTGGCGCAACTTGAACGAAGCGATAGATTTCTTCGCCTTGGTGATCACCGGCTTCTGACCGGTAATGGAACGAAGCTCGTCCGCCGCCGTATCGAGAATCTTCGCGTTGGCAATAGCCTCGCCCATACCCATGTTCAGAACTACTTTCTGAACGCGGGGAATCGCCATCGGGTTTGTAATCCCAAACTCCTTGGCAATCGCCGGAGCAACTTCCTTTTGATATCGCTCTTTTAATCTTGCTGCCATTTCAAACCCCGTCTTATTTCTCCAACGACTGTCCGCTGCCGGCGGCAACGCGAATTTTGGTTCCGTCACCTTCAATTTGATAACGCGCGCGCGTCGGCTTGCCCGATTGCGGATCGATCAATTGGACGTTGGAAATGTTGATGAACGCTTCCTTCTCGATGATGCCGCCGCCACGATTGCTTTGCGGGTTGGCACGCTGGTGTCGCTTGATCACTCCGGCGCCTTCAACTTTTACTTTTCCCGTGATCGGCGCAACCTCGAGCACGCGACCGCGCTTGCCCTTGTCACGTCCGGCAATAATCACTACCTGATCGTTCTTCTTGATTTTTGAGCGCTTTTTTCCCGCCATAATTCTTAAATAACCTCCGGCGCCAGTGACACGATTTTCATGAAATTCTTATCGCGCAGTTCGCGGGCCACCGGGCCGAACACGCGCGTGCCGATCGGCGTGCCGTCTTCTTTGATGAGGACGGCTGCGTTCTGATCGAAACGAATATAAGTTCCGTCCTTACGTCGCACCTCTTTGCGAGTACGCACAATTACCGCATCCTGCACGGTTCCTTTTTTGATCGTGCCATCGGGAGACGCTTCTTTGACCGTAACTTTGATCCGATCACCCAGGCTGGCAATCTTCCCGGTCGACCCGCCAATGGGCATGATCATCTCAACCCGTCTTGCGCCTGAATTGTCAGCGACCTCCAGAGAGGTCTGCATCTGAATCATTGCTTCACCTCGTGAATGGTAAATGGTGAATAGTGAATAGGAGGACCTGTGTTTTTTCTATTCACTATTTACCATTCACCATTTACCGTTTTTACTTAGCTGCCTTCTGCACTATCTCAATTACGCGCCAGCGCTTCCGCGCGGACATCGGGCGCGTTTCAACAATTCGCACCTTGTCGCCAATAGTCGCGCCCAACTCATCATGCGCCATGAATTTTGAGGTGCGCCGAACATAGCGACGGTATTTCGTGTGGCGCACCAGCCGATCGACGCGCACCACCACTGTCTTCTGCATCTTGTCGGAAACTACAGCTCCGACCTTCTGCGAACGGTGAGCGCGGGCTGCCTTTGTGGCTATCGCGCTTGCCTTGTTGTCCGGAACATCGCTCTGGCTCAACATATTGTCCGGAACATCACTCCCGATCGCGGTATTCGTTTCTGCTTGATTCTCTTCTGCCATGCTTTCTCACTCAGTTGCCGCCGGATCCGGCGGTTCGTAACTGCTCCTACTTGCTCGCTTGAGACGGACGTTGCTTCGTAATTGTTTGCAGTCGCGCCAGCGATTTTTTTTCTTCGCGGATACGCTTGACTGCATCCACTTCGCCGAGGGCGAGCTTAAACTTCAAACGAAAAAGTGATTCTTTCAAACGGGTGGTCTCCGCTTGCAGCTCTTCTGCTGAAAAATCGTGATACTTGTCTAACTCTTCGCGTCGTTTCATTGCTAAATCGCGCCTCCCTCTTGATCTGCGCGGGTCACAAACTTCGTTTTGATGGGAAGTTTTTGCGCCGCCAGACGCATAGCGTCGCGCGCGGTCTTCTCATCAACTCCCTCAATCTCGTAAAGGATGCGACCGGGTTTCACTACCGCCACCCAGTATTCCGGCGCACCCTTGCCCTTGCCCATGCGTGTTTCGGCAGGCTTCTTGGTTACCGGCTTATCCGGAAACATGCGGATCCAGATCTTGCCGCCGCGCTTGATGTGCCGGGTCATCGCAATACGCGCGGCCTCAATCTGGCGATCAGTGATCCACGCCGGCTCCAAACACTTGAGCCCATATTCACCAAAGCTGATCTCGCTGCCACGAGTCGCGGTGCCGGTCATACGTCCGCGCATCTGCTTTCGGTGCTTAACTTTTTTCGGCATCAACATGATTAATGCGTTCCCGTTTCGTTAATCGCTCTATCCTGGTCTTTGGTCTTTGGCCTTTGGTCTTTGGTCTTTGGTCTTTGAAAAAACCAAGGGCCTCGGTAAATGCTCACAATCAAAGACCAAAGACCAAAGACCAAAGTCCTAAGACCAGCTCTTATGTATTCTCGCCTCTTGGCCTTCTGCCGTCAGAACCGCCGCCGCCTTCACGCTCGCGACGAGTGCGCGGCCGGCGCTCGCGCTCGCCCATACGCGTTTCGTTAATTGGATCTGATCCAGTGCCGCGAGCCATGGCCGCCTTTGCATCAAGAATCTCACCGCGATATATCCAGACCTTCACGCCAATCTGACCAAAGGTGGTGCGCGCTTCCGCCAAACCATAATCGACGTCTGCTCTAAGGGTATGCAGCGGCAGCTGTCCCTGCAGATGCCATTCGCTGCGCGCGATCTCAGCACCGTTTAGACGGCCACTCACCTTCACTTTGATTCCCTGGGCGCCAAATCGCAGCGACTCTTCTACGGCCTTGCGCATGGCCCGCCGAAACGCGATACGCTTCTCCAGCTGGGCCGCGATTTTTTCTGCCTGCAATTGCGCGTTCAATTCCGGTTTGTGAATTTCCTGAATCGAAACCAGCACTTCGCGCCCGGTCTTGGCTGAGAGATCCGTCTTCAGCTTGTCGATTTCAGCACCCTTGCGACCGATGATGATTCCCGGCCGCGAGGTGTAGATAATTATCTTGAGCCGGTTGGCGGCGCGCTCGATGTCGACGTGCGAAACTCCGGCACCGGCGAAACGTTGCTTCAGATCGCGCTTGAGCTTGAGATCCTCCAACAAGTATTCGGCATAGTTCTTCTTCGCAAACCAGTGCGAGTGCCAGTCCTTGTTATAGCCGAGGCGGAATCCGTAGGGATGAACTTTCTGACCCACAATCTTCTCCAGTTCTTTGCGTATCCGAGATCTGCAATCTGAATTTCAAATCTCAAAATCTGAAATCTCAACTTTGAGATCTGAGATCGGTTAACTTACTCGTCCTTCTTCGTAGCCTTCTTTTTTGAAGCCCGCTTAGCCGGCTTCTTCTCACTCTCAGTAACGTCCGGCTTTTCAGCAGCCTGCGTCTTCGGCGCCACTCGCTTCGCGCGCGGCGCGGCAGCCGCTCCGCCACGTTTCCGGTCCTTGCTCTCGGCCAGCTTAGCCGGCTTTGCTACCACTGCCTTGCCGTCACCGTGCCGGGCCGCCTTAGGCTCAGGACGCGCGTCGTTTGAAAGCAGAATTGTTACATGACAAAAGTGGCGCTGCTCACGATAGGCCCTGCCCTGCGGAGCGGGACGAACACGGCGCCGGCCTTTAGTCGGTCCGCGATCGACAAACGCGGTCTTCACCCAAAGCTCGTCAGGGTCAATGGCTACGTTGGCTTTCTCGGCCGCTTCATTGGCATTGGCAATCGCCGAACGCACGCATTTCTCAATCAAAGTCGAGGCGCGCTTGGTCGAAAACCGCAAAATGGCCAAAGCCTTATTGACGTCCTGACCGCGAATCATATCGACTACAAGCCGCGCCTTTTGCGCCGACCCGCGAAGATATCTTGCACTTGCTGTCGCTTCCATACTGAATATCCCAGTTTCGAGTTTCGAGTTCCTGGTTTCGAGTTAGCGGTTAATCGAGTGTTCTTAACTAGAAACTCGAAACCAGAAACTCGAAACTTTTTATTTTGCTGCCGGCGCGACCTTGCTCGCCTTCTCCACCTTTGTGCCGGAGTGCCCCTTAAAGGTGCGGGTAGGCGCAAACTCACCGAGCTTGTGGCCCACCATATTTTCCGTAACGTAAATCGGCAAATGTCGTTTGCCGTTATGCACGCCAAAAGTCAGGCCCACCATATCCGGAGAGATGGTCGAGCGCCGTGACCAGGTCTTAATCACGGGCGGCCGGTTGCCGCTCGCGCGAATGCGATCGACAGCCTTCTGAACATGCTCATCAATAAACGGTCCCTTTTTTACTGAACGTGCCATTTGAAACTCCGGTCTTTGGACTTTGGATTTTGGTCTTTGCACCTCTTGCGCAAGTCTCGGGTCTCTTCGCAAAGGCCAAAGACCCAAGACCAAAGACCAGCTTTATTTCGTTCTTCGATCTTTCAAAATCATCCGCTGCGTTCGCTTGTTGCTTCTCGTCTTATAACCGCGGGTTGGTATGCCCCAGGGCGTCACCGGATTACGACCACCGGAAGTTTTTCCTTCACCGCCACCGTGCGGATGGTCGACTGGATTCATGGCCACGCCGCGCACGTGTGGGCGAATGCCCTTCCAACGAGAGCGTCCGGCTTTACCAAAGGAAACGTTTTCGTGCTCGATGTTGCCCACCTGGCCAATCGTCGCCCGGCAAACGAGCGGCACGCGCCGTACTTCGCCTGAAGGCATGCGAAGCTGCGCGTAATCGCCTTCCTTAGCGACCAGTTGCGCAAACGCCCCCGCAGATCGCGCCATCTGACCGCCTTTTCCCGGGCGCAGCTCGATATTGTGAATCTGCGTGCCGAGGGGAATATTGATCAGCGGCAAGGTGTTGCCCGGCAAAATGTCAGCTTCCGCGCCGCTCATAATTGTCTTGCCGACTTCTATCCCGCTGGGCGCGATGATGTAGCGCTTCTCGCCGTCGAGATAAGTGATTAGCGCGATGTGCGCCGACCGGTTCGGATCGTACTCAATCTGCGTGACTCGTCCGGCTATGCCTTCTTTGTCACGTTTGAAATCAACGATGCGATAGAAGCGCTTGTGACCACCGCCACGTCGCCGCACGGTGATGCGCCCGTCATTGTTGCGACCCGAGATCCGCTTCTTCGGCTCAAGCAAAGACTTCTCGGGAACTGCGCCCGCGGTTAGCTCGTCTCGCGTGAGATAAGTTTGATACCGGCGCGCCGGAGATGTTGGGGTTAGTTTCTTTATTCCCATAACTTAAAAAGTTCCGAGTTTCGAGTTTTGAGTTTCGAGTTATTGGCTTCCGGCTTCCGAGTTTCTCTTAACTCGAAACTCGAAACTCGGAACTCGAAACTAGATTGACTCGCCGTAATCCACCGGCTTCTCGCCCTGCTTCAAGGTCACGTAAGCTTTCTTCCAGGAAGGCTTGCGCCCTTCGAAACGTCCACGCCGGGCCGTCTTGCCCAGGAAGTTAATCGTCCGCACATGGTCTACTTTCACCTGGAAAATAGACTCAACCGCCGACTTGATTTCCGGTTTCGTCGCGCGTCGATCCACGCGAAACGTCAACAGTTGCCCGGTATCCTGCGATTCTTCCTTCGCAACCAGGGCTTTTTCCGTGATCACCGGCGACTTGATGATGTCCCAAACCGTTCTCATTATTCAGTCGCCTCCTTACCTTTAGGCTTAGCTTTGGTCGCTTTCGCTTTAGTACCTTTCGTTGCGGCAGCTTTCACCGCCGGCTTGCGCGCGCGCTTTGGCTTTGCCGCTTCATCATCAGCGCCGGCAGCCGACTTAACTTTTTCTTCGGCGTTAGGTGCGGCAACGGCTTCTGTTTCTTTATTCGGACCCAGCAGCTGCTCGAGCTCTTTGACCGCCGCTTCGGAAATAATCAACTGCTCGTGGTAAAGCAGGTCATAGATGTTCAAGGCAAAACTATTCACTACTTTCGTGCTTTGCACATTTCGCGTCGACAGCATCAGGTTCTCGTTATCGAGCGAGTCAACGATCAGCGTCTTGCCTGCGAAGCCCAGCTTTCCTAGCGAAGCCACGAAGTCTTTCGTCTTCGGCGTTGCGAGCGACCAACCGTCAACCAGCGTCACCTTGCCCTCGCGAACGCGCTCGGAAAGAGCGGAACGCAGGGCTCCCTGCCGCATCTTCTTCGGCATGTTGTATGACCAGTCGCGCGGCTGCGGACCGTGAACATTGCCGCCGCCCTTCCAAAGCGGTGAACGAAGCGAGGCTATGCGAGCGCGGCCGGTGCCCTTCTGCTTCCAAAGTTTGCGTCCGGCGCCGGAGACGTCGCCACGCGTTTTGGTGGCCGAAGTCCCCTGGCGGCCGTTGGCCATGAAGTTTCTGACGGCCGCGTGAATCAGGCCCTCATTAAAGGGCACGTCAAACACAGCGTCAGACAATTCGACTTCGCCGACTTCTTCGTTTTTTAAGTTGCGCACCTTAACGGTAGGCATAATCAACTCCATTAAACGAATGATGAATTCGGAATGATGAATGATGAATTCATCGGTCCGCGTTCATCGTTCATCATTTGTTCTTCTGTCTATCTGCTTTCTGAACTACAACCACGCTGCCATTCGCGCCCGGAACTGCGCCGCGGATCATCAGGAGATTGTTCTCCGTGTCGACGCGTGCCACTGTCAGTCCCTTGATCGTGACGCGCTCGTCGCCCATGTGCCCGGACGATCGGGTGCCCTTGATAACTCGTGATGGATATGCCGAAGCGCCAATCGAACCGGGCGCGCGCACGTTCATCGAACCATGTGATTCCGGGCCACGATTAAACTTGTGACGCTTGATCGTGCCGGCAAAACCGCGACCTTTGGACTTACCAACCACGTCGACGACGTCGCCGTCGGCAAACTGATCGACCAATATCTTGTCGCCGACATTCAATTCACTTGAAGATTCTTCCAGGCGAAACTCCTTGAGTATGCGGGTCGGCGGCGTGCCGCCTCCGGTTTTCTCAAAGTGGCCGCGCATTGGCTTGGTCACGTTCTTCAATTTTGGCGGCCGCTCGTCAACCAGTCCGACCTGGACCGCGTTGTAGCCATCAGCGCCGGACGCCGATTTCTTTTGCACCACCACGCACGGCCCAGCCTTAATGACGGTGACCGGCGTAACCATGCCGTCTGCCGCAAAAATCTGCGTCATGCCGATTTTTCTTCCGATGATTCCGTTAATCATTGGTTCAATTTCCAATCTCAAATCGCCGATTGCCGTTCAAGAAGTTTAGAGTTCAGCCTGCAGGCTCCGCTTTTGCGAGTAACAAGCTAAAGCTTGAACTCTAAACTACAAGCCCTACTGGCGGCCGAAAGCCTTAATCTCCACATCAACGCCCGCTGGAAGATCCAGTTTCATGAGCGCGTCAACTGTCTGCGGTGTCGGATCGAGAATGTCCATCAGACGTTTGTGCGTCCTGATTTCAAACTGCTCACGCGACTTCTTATCGACGTGGGGCGAACGAAGCACGGTCCACTTGTTCTTGACCGTTGGCAAAGGTATCGGCCCGGCCACGCGTGCCCCGGTGCGCTTCGCTGTTTCCACGATTTCCGCAGTGGACTGATCCAGCACACGGTGGTCGTAGGCTTTCAGTCTGATTCTGATTTTTTCGTTCAGCATTTCTTCTTTGGCCTTTGGTCTTGGGTCTTTGGTCTTTGCTTATTTGAGATCTCAAATTTCAGATCTCAAATCTCAGAGTCAAAGGCCCAAGACCAAAGACCCAGAACCTAAATCCTATTCCACGATATCCGACACCGTGCCGGCTCCCACCGTGCGGCCGCCTTCACGTATCGCGAACCGCAAACCCTTCTCCATCGCGATGGGCGCTATCAGCTCTATCTCCATCGCCACGTTATCTCCCGGCATCACCATCTCCACTCCCGCCGGCAAGTGCGCTACTCCCGTCACGTCCGTGGTCCGGAAGTAAAACTGCGGCCGGTACCCGGTGAAGAACGGTGTATGTCTGCCGCCTTCTTCTTTCGTCAGCACATATGCTTCCGCCTTGAACTTCGTGTGCGGCGTGATCGAGCCCGGCTTCGAGATCACCTGCCCCCGCTCAATATCCTTACGCTCCACACCTCTCAGCAACAGCCCCACGTTGTCCCCGGCCATTCCTGAGTCCAGCAGCTTCTTGAACATCTCCACTCCGGTGACTACCGTCGTGCGCGTCGCCTTAATTCCCACTACCTCCACACTTTCGTTTACCTTGATCGTGCCGCGCTCTATCCTGCCCGTGGCCACCGTGCCGCGTCCCTGAATCGTGAAGATGTCTTCCACCGGCATCAAAAACGGCTTCTCCACGTCGCGCTCCGGCGTCGGGATATAACTGTCGACTGCGTCCATCAGCTCTTCGACCGTCTTCTCCCATTCCGGATCGCCTTCCAGCGCTTTCAATGCCGATCCCTTGATCACCGGAATGTCGTCGCCGGGAAACTCATAGGCGCTCAACAGCTCTCTCACTTCCAGTTCCACCAGCTCCAGCAGCTCGGCGTCGTCAACCGCGTCCGCCTTGTTCATGAACACCACCATCGCCGGCACTCCTACCTGCCTGGCGAGAAGGATATGTTCTCTTGTCTGCGGCATCGGACCGTCGGTAGCCGCCACCACCAGAATCGCCCCGTCCATCTGGGCCGCGCCCGTGATCATGTTCTTCACGTAGTCAGCGTGACCAGGACAGTCAACGTGCGCGTAGTGACGGTTCTTCGTCTCATACTCCACGTGCGCCGTCGCGATCGTGATCCCGCGGGCCTTCTCTTCCGGGGCATTGTCTATCGAGTCGAACGAGCGAAACTGGATCTTCGGATTGTGCTTCTGCAATATCTTCGTGATCGCTGCCGTCAACGTCGTCTTGCCGTGATCCACGTGCCCAATCGTCCCGATGTTCACGTGCGGCTTGCTTCTATCAAACTTTTCCTTCGACATGTATCTTTCGCTCCTTAATCTCTTCCTCTGCTCATTAAGGAATCAGGATTCGTGATGACGTCCAACTACCTCATCACTCATGACTCATCACTGTTACTTAGCAACTCCCTGAACCTTTGCGATTACTTCTTCCGCAACGCTCTTTGGCGCCTGCTCATATCGCTCAAAATGCATGGTCGACGTAGCGCGACCCTGAGTTGCGGATCGCAGGTCAGTCGTATAACCAAACATTTCGGAAAGCGGTACAAACGAAGTAATGACCTGCGCACCGCCTGGTCGCGGTTCAGTCTTTTCAATTTGTCCGCGTCTGCGCATAAGGTCGCCGTTGACAGCGCCCATGTATTCGTCAGGCGTCACTACCTCAATGCGCATGATGGGCTCGAGCAACACCGGCTTCGCTTTTCGTACGGCGTCCTGGAACGCCAGCGAACCCGCAATGTGAAACGAGCGCTCGTCCGAATCGACTTCATGGTAATTACCGTCCAGCAGCCGAACCTTGATGTCTACCAGTTCGTAGCCAGCCAGGAAGCCACGTTCCAGCGCATCCTTGATTCCCTGTTCGACCGGCTTGATGTATTCCTTGGGGATCGCACCGCCGGTAATCTTGTTTTCGAAGACAAAGCCCTCGCCGGGAGCCGGCTCGATCTCGATCTCGACGTGTCCAAACTGGCCACGGCCGCCCGTCTGCTTCTTATAGATTTCCTTGCCAGGGGCTGACTGAGTGATCGTCTCGCGATAAGCGACCTGCGGCTTGCCTACATTCGCCTCTACGCCAAACTCACGCTTCATGCGATCGACGATGATTTCCAGGTGCAGCTCACCCATGCCTGCGATGATGGTCTGGCCTGTCTCCTGATCGGTCGATACATTGAACGAAGGATCTTCCTGAGCCAGCCGGTTTAGTGCCACGCCGAGCTTGTCTTGATCCTGCCGCGTCTTCGGCTCAACCGCTACACGAATAACCGGCGCTGGGAACTCCATGCGCTCCAGAATGATGGGCTTGTTGTCGTCGCACACAGTGTCACCGGTAGTGACCTGCTTCATGCCGCCAATTGCAATGATTTCTCCGGCGCTCGCATCTTCTATGTCTTCACGCTTGTTAGCGTGCATGCGCATCAGACGCCCCACGCGTTCTTTCGTTTCTTTGATGGGATTGTAGGCGTAAGACCCAGCCCTGATCGTGCCGCTGTAGATGCGCACAAAAGACAACTGACCCAGATGCTTGTCAGCCATGATCTTGAAGACCAGGCCGGAAAACGGCGCACTCGCCTCGGGTGGTCGGGCCTCGACTTCTCCCGTCTTGGGGTTCACACCTTCGACCGGCGGAATATCGAGCGGCGACGGCAGATAATCAACCACCGCATCCAGCAAAGTTTGCACGCCTTTGTTTTTGAAGGCTGAGCCGGTCACGACCGGAACAAGTTTCAAGTCGAGCGTCCCTTTGCGCAGTGCCTTCCGAATCTCTTCCTCGGAGATCTGTTCGCCTTCGATATACTTGTGCATCAGGCCGTCATCGACAGACGAAACCGCCTCAACCAGTTTTTCACGTGCGGCAGCCGCAGCTTCTCTCAAATCCTCCGGAATTTCCGAGGTCTCGTATTCCGAGCCCTTGCTTTCGTCATTCCAAACCAGGGCTTTCATCGAGATCAAGTCGACGACGCCTTTAAGCTGATCTTCAAGACCAATTGGGATTTGAATAGCGACGGGATTTGCGCCCAGGCGGGTAATGATTGACTCAAACGAACGATCAAACGAGGCGCCAGCTCGATCCAGCTTGTTAATAAAGCAAATCCGCGGCACGCCATACTTGTCAGCCTGGCGCCAGACTGTTTCCGACTGCGGCTCAACGCCTGCTACGCCGTCGAACACGGCAACCGCGCCGTCGAGGACTCGCAATGAACGCTCAACTTCCATGGTGAAGTCGACGTGACCCGGAGTATCGATAATATTGATGCGATGATCGACGCCGCTTCGTTCCCAGTAACAGGTGGTCGCAGCGCTGGTAATAGTGATACCGCGCTCCTGCTCCTGCTCCATCCAGTCCATCGTCGCCGTACCCTCGTGCACCTCGCCAATTTTGTGCGTGATGCCCGTATAATAAAGGATGCGTTCGGTCGTGGTGGTCTTACCGGCATCGATGTGGGCCATGATGCCGATATTCCTGGTCAGATTTAGATCTTGTTTCGCCATCTCAACACTTTTGGTCTTTGGTCTTTGGCTTTTGGTCTTTGACAAAGACCAAAGACTTAAGCCCCAGGACCGTCTTACCTAAAACTTGTAATGCGCAAACGCCTTATTGGCATCCGCCATGCGATGCGTATCTTCCTTTTTCTTTACTGAGTTGCCGCGATTGTTTGCCGCGTCAAGAATCTCTCCCGCCAACCGGTCAGTCATCGACTTTTCGCCGCGACCGCGCGCATAAGAAACAATCCAGCGGATCGCCAACGCGCCGCGTCGCTCCTGATGCACCTCAATCGGCACCTGATAAGTGGAGCCACCAACCCGTCGCGACTTAACTTCGACGGTGGGCTTCACATTGTCGATTGCGCGCTTGAAAACCTTCAGCGGTTCTTCGCCGGTCTTCTCGCCGATCTGCTTCATCGCGCTGTAGAAAATTATTTCAGCAACCGATTTCTTCCCGCCCCACATAACGCCGTTGATAAACTTCGTAACCAGGGGGCTGGTGTAGATCGGATCCGGAAGAACTTCTCGTCTTTCTGCAACTCGTCGTCTTGGCATAATCCCTCAAATTTCGGATTGCGAATTTTCGAATTGCGAATTTGAAATCCGAATCCGAATTTCGAAATTTTATTTACCTGCCGCCTTTGGCCGTTTCGCTCCGTATTTCGAACGCCCCTGTTTGCGATCGCTAACGCCTACGGAGTCAAGCGTTCCGCGAATTACGTGGTAGCGCACTCCGGGTAGATCCTTAACGCGCCCGCCGCGAATCAAGACGATCGAGTGCTCCTGTAAGTTGTGACCAACCCCCGGGATGTACGTCGTAACTTCGATCCCGTTAGTCAGACGGACACGGGCCACCTTGCGCAACGCTGAGTTTGGCTTCTTGGGCGTTTGCGTGTAGACGCGCGTGCAAACACCACGCTTCTGCGGTGAACTCTGGAGCGCCGGGCTGGCGGTTTTATACTTGACTGCCTGCCGGCCTTTGCGAACAAGTTGGTTTATCGTGGGCACGTTTTTCTTTCCTGACTTTAGGTCTCGCGCAAAGCGCAAAAAGGCGTTACCTGCCTCTTTCCGGAACTTAGTGGCATGGCCACTGGGGATGCCTCGCGGTATCCCGCTTTGTCCGGCAGTCAGCGCAGGCGAGCTGCCCTGTTAAAAGTATTGCTGCTAGGGATGTTCTGCTGGCCAGTTCAGGCAGGTATGGATTGTGGCTTCCCTTAAGCCGACTTTTCTGTGGCGTCGCATTGAGACGAGAATCCCGATTCATCGAGATTTCACGCGTGCCTGCGCTGGGTTGTTGGTTAATGACCGAGGTCAAATGCCAACGCGACAGGACTACTTACGCCACAATATTTGTCAAACCGGCCGCATTAATTACCCAGCCGGGGCAACGCCTCCACACCGACAGAACCTACTAAGCGTTGCATTGTCTACTTCAGACTGTCTGTCCGAAACGACAGACTATAAAGTGTCGGGGTAAAACCTGTCAAGCGCGTGAGCCGTTAAGGAAAGGCCCTGGCTGAAGATCCGCCAGGTGATTTGCTGCGACCGCAGACGTCCCACACGCAAACGGGCGGATTTTAAACTAACCAGCTATTCAGGAAACTCTACCGCCACCAGTCGTCTTCCCTGGCTCGCCTGCGCATATCGCACCACTTCACAGAAGCTATCCCAATTACTGTTTTGCCACATTTCCACCGGGCCATCTATCTGGCGCACAATTCCTGCCCAGCGGTGTTCATCCTGTCTGAGATAGGGAAACATGTGGATGCAACGCTTTCCTGCTTTCTCGTAACTTGCCAATTTGTTCAGAAACTCTGTAAGGCTCGTACTGAAAAAGAATTCGCTGGTAAAGGAACCGCTCCTGGAGATTCCGATCCAGCGCCGAACGCCATCGATTACGATGTTTGAAATATGAACCAACGCTCTCTTTTCGTTCTTAGCCAGATCGTGTGCCTTGGCACTAAACTCTTCATAGCTATTGCTCATCCAAAGAGTGTTCGCCCAGGTACCGGTTTGCGCCAGGCCAAAATACTTAACGGCATCACCCTCTTTGAAAGCGTGAACGTGAATCAGGCGTTTTCCATTGTCCTTATGTAAAGCGTTGGCCTTGTCCTTGAAACTGTCCCAGCTACTGCTGATCCAATTTGTGGTGCCCTCGTTTGATTTGCGGGCAATGCCGACCCAGCGCCGGTGGCCGTTGTCCAAAAAGCTGGAGGCATACGTCATCGGGTATCCGTTATCGAAAAACTCCTGGCCTTTGCTGTTAAAGTCATCGTAGTCATTCCCAAGCCAAAATTTATAACCCCAGTCGCCTCGAACCGTTATTCCCGCTGTTGGAACCTTAAATCCGGGCCAGGTTGACTCAGGCCAGATAGCCACCTCTTCTCTGGATATCCCCTCGGCGTCTAACCTTACCCAGGCTCCGTCTGAAGCCGGCGGATTGCTTTCGCTGGTGTCCAGAATTCGAGCCTTACGAAATACAAAGGGCCTCAGGTTGCCTTCAATGCCGCCCTGCGTACAGTGAATATGGGTATGGGGCTCGGAAGCATTTCCCGAATTGCCGGCCAGCCCGAGCATTTCACCTGCGCGAACAAATGGTTTGGGCTGACCCGCCGCCGGCTTTAGCTGATCTGGAATTGAGCCCTTTTGAAAATGCGTGTAATACACATACATATCGCCGTGTTTTACCCAAACGTGATTGGCCTCCGGCACTGGCTTCTCCGGAAAATCACCGGTGTAGTGATTAGTGGGAGAATCGTCAAACGCCTCTTCAACGTTGCCATCAGCCACTGCCCTGACAGGTATTCCCCAAATCCTGAAATCTGAGTTTTTCGAAGCCGAGTCTATTCCCGCTTTGAGTTTGCTAAGACTGCCGTCGTCGGTACCCTGTAAGCTGATGTCATGCGCATAGATCTGATTTCCCCAGGCACCACCATTCGCCCAATGCTCTCCCTGGGTCACAAAATATTCTCCCGACTTTAAATCTGCGACGCTGAAAGGAAATAGAAACGCGCCTTCAACCGTAGGATCTTTAAAGCGCACCAGGTCGAAGTCTTTTTTCACCACAGTAGAAAAGTCCTGGCACTGAATATGGATGGATATTTGGGGCGGTACGGAGCCGGTCAAGTAAACCTGATTGAATGACTGCTCGGGGTGTTCATCCTCACTCAGATTAACTGTTCCGTTCGACCAGGTAGCGGTTATCCCGCTGTTGATCCATCCGTTGTTATCAATTGCCGTTTGCCCGGAAGGAAGGTCGTCAGGCACAAGAGCCTTGGTTTCTGCCTTCATCGGTATCGGGTCTCTATTGGTGCCGGGAAAGTGGAACGCGATCGCCGTCACCCGAACCTTCTTCGCTTCATTGTTCTTGATTCGCAGGCGAACGATGATTTTCGTTCTCGCCGTTCCACCGTTGAAGGAAGGCGCCATAGCCTGGTAATAGAGCTTCTTGCCTGCAGTCGGTTCGACAGTAACAGTGAGATTAGGCGCAGACATGAGATGACTCCTTTGGGGTTTTTGGTCAGCTCGAGGACAAACGATTCTTACACGAGAGATCGCAGTAAATGCCAGACGCCCCAACCAATTCCACCTAAAACGAGAAGTAGCAGAATCACTATCGCGGCGACCACCAGCTTGAATTTCAGGTAGCGATTCTTACTTGGCGGGGCCAGCGAGCTTTGCGGAAAATACGGCGGCGGCGTGTAGGTTGCCATTGTTACTCCTTAATTCTTCACGGCGGCTATCCGCCCAATCTCTGAATCGCCTGGTCACTTAAGGCTTACGAGGGCGATTAGAATTAGCTTTCGAATTCGAGTTTGACTTGGACGGCGTCGACGAATTCGATTCGCCGTTAGCATTCTTCAACTCGTCTTCTTTTTGTTGTTTCTTAAAAAGATCTTCCTGATGTTTCTTCCCGGCCTTGATTCGCTGGACTCCCTCACGGGCTTCCTCCAACGCATCCTCGGCGCGAGTGTTATTCGGGTCAATCTCCAGGGACTTGGAAAAAGCGGCGACAGCTTCGTCATACTGGGCCAGCTTACTGAGAGCCGTCCCCAAATCGTAGAACATGTCGGCGTCATCATCTTTTAGACGAGTCGCCTGGCGGTATTCCCTGACTGCTTCACTATACAAATGTAACCCCGCATAAGCCTGGCCCATGTTGTAATGCGCCTCGGCATCTTTGCCGTTTGCCTCCAGATACTTTTTGTATTTCTCGGTAGCTTTCTTGTAAGCGTCTTCGGCTTCCTGGTCCTTGCCAACCGCCACATACGCCAACCCCAACCGGAAATACGCCTCTGCCAGTTCAGGGTCTAACTTGATTGCCGCTTGAAGTGTCTCGACCGCCTTCTCATCCTGATCGTTAATATAGAGTTGCTTGCCCTCTTCCAGATAGGCATGCGCCTGGGTCCGATTCTCCTCAGCACTGAGTCCCCCTTCCACGGAGACATTGGCATTGGCGTTTACCGGCTTTTTCCGCTTGCAAGCACCTTGACCAATCACAAGGAGAAAGATGACGATTAGGCTAAATGATAACGGCCGCTTCATGGTTTACCAAAGTTCAACCGGGCGAGACTTTAAGGCGCCCCCTTATCTACTTGAATTCATAGAGTGAGTCAAACGACTATCCGGAGAGTAGTTGGTCAGTTTGGATTGCCAGCCAACGATTAGAGACAAAATCAGAACTGGGAGCGCAGCGACCAGCCAAAGACTCAACGTTGATAGTCGTCATTTGAAACCGCACTTTTCTTTAGATGTTTGGGCTCTTGAGTGTAGGGCTGGTCGCTACGCTCCCAGTTCTGATTTCGTATTAGCGATTCTCTCTACGCTTCGGCAAAGTTCGAGAACCGAAGCAAACCTTTCAAACTGACCCACTACCTCCGGACGGTCAGTAGCCCGGCAATCATCGGTCGCGAGGAATCTGCCGCGAGATGCGAACACTTGCGGTGCAATCTCGCGGCCGTGAGGGCCGGCAGTTTTGGAATTCAACCGCCATTCCCTCTATTTTCCTATCAACTGCTAGGTCTGGAACGAGACCCGTCGGCATTGGACTTTTGAACTGTGCGGACGTGAGAAGAAAAGTAACCCCGTTAAAGGAGTTGGAAATGTTCAGACACGTGCCCCGCGGAATCGCATTGTTACTACCGCTTGCGCTGGTAGGATTATTCACCCTCGCTACCGTCGCATCCGCCCAAAAGAAGGTTAGGGTTGAGGCCAGGGAATTCAGTCCACCAAACCTCAGTCTACTTGCGGAACCGCGTGTAATCACGGCCTGCGAAGGCTCGGGTTCTGCGGTTGTTCATCTGAACGCGCGCGCCACTTCCAACTATCCAATCAGCTATCGCTGGACCAGTAACGCCGGACGTATCTCAGGCGACGGCGCTACCGTAACCTGGGATCTCTCCGGCCTTCAGCCCGGTTACTACAAAGCTTACGTTGACGTTGACACGGGCAGCGGCGACGAAGCTTGCCAGGCATTCGCCTCTACCGCGGTACTCGTGAATCGCTGCGCCCCACCGCCACCGACCTGTCCCAATGTGGCCATCGAATGCCCTGACAGAGTTGTGGTAAACGAACCACTGACCTTTAGATCGACTGTTTCAGGCGGCTCGAATGTCCGGCAAACTTATAATTGGACCGTTTCCAACGGCCGCATTCTTGATGGCCAGGGAACCGACACCATCCACGTCGACACCACTGGACTTGCAGGCCAATCAATTACGGCGACGCTATCGATGGGTGGATACAATCTCGACTGTTCCGCCACTTGCACCGTTCAGTTTCCGGTTCCGGTCGAATGTAAGAAGTTTGACGAGTTTCCAACCATTGCCTACAACGATCTGAAGGCGCGCCTGGACAACTATGCAATCGAATTGCAGAACGATCCTACCGCGACAGCCTATGTCATCGTTTATCCAGGTGTACGTGGACGACCGGCCGAAGTGCAAAAGAACACGACTCGCATTGTTGACTACCTGGTCAATTCAAGGGGCATTAATGCGCAACGCATCGTGACCCTGGTTGGCCCACCGCGAGATGCACTACTGGTCGAGCTGTGGCTTTGCCCGCAGGGCGCCAAGCCTCCGTCTGGCGATCGGTAAACTGGCATCAGCCCGGAGGGCTGGCAGATAGTAGCCGGTGGTTGAAGCGAAGCGAAAACCACCGGAACAAATCAAAAAAGAGTTGCACCCCGAAGGGGTGCAAGAGTTACAAGCAGAATATCCTGCAAGCCTTTCGCATTCTGCCACCCCGTCGGGGTGCGGTCTTCCTCCTGCATTAGCCGGTGGTCTTCGCTTCGCTCCGACCACCGGCTACTTTCTGGCAACCCTCCGGGTTGGACTGTTGCAAGTCAAACTTGAATCCACCTAAACACGAATTTCAACTTGGAAAAATGCAAGACCGGAAAATTCGGTTTTCGCTCCAGAGGAGCGAGATGTTTATGGCAACCCGGAGTTCCGCAATGGCAACTCGGAGTTCCGCAATGACAACTCGGAGTTCCGCAATGGATAGCTAGGGTCTGGTAGCGACCGGCCGAATACTCAAGTTCTCCAAAGACTTTGCATTGCTCGCGTCCGTTTTACCCTTGAGTCCTTGGCCGGTCGCTACCGGTCCCGGTTCTGATTTCGTTATCTCAGGAAGGCTCTTCTCTGACAATCTCTGTCGGCCTTTTGTCCTCGCGGAGCCCCTGAAACGACGGATGTCGAATCACGCCGTCGGCGGTCCATTCCATAAACTCAACCTCCCCGACTAACTGCGGCTTGGCCCAGTGGGCCGCGCGCAGGCCAGGGTCTTTAGGGATCGCCACCAAGGGCATTGCAGTCTGGGACAGGCGATCGAGTTTTTTCTGAAGCTCAACTCGCTGTTTGATACTGAAGCCCGTGCCAACCCTACCGCAGTAGATCAGTTTTCCTTTCTCGTAGACTCCCAGGATAAGTGATCCAAAACCAGGGAAGTCATTCTTCGAAGGCGTATACCCGGCGATCACAAACTCCTGACGCTTAATACACTTCGTCTTCAGCCAGTTTCGGCTTCGCGTTGACTCATAAGGTGATGCCGCCAGTTTGGAAACAATGCCTTCGATGCCGTACTCGCAGGCCTGTTTGAAAAACGCCTCACCGTTTCCTTCAACGTGATCGCTGTAACGCAACGCCCCTTTGATCTTCGCGGTGGCCAGCAACTCTTCCAGCACCGCCTTACGTTCCCTGAGCGGCGTTTGAGTGAGACTGTAGCCATCCAGATAAATCAGATCGAAAATTTCAAAGACGAACGCCGGGACTTTATCGCCGCCCCTGCACATCGATTGCTGTAGTTTCTGAAAACTGCTGCGGCCGGCTTTGTCCACGATGACAACTTCACCGTCGAGTATGGCGGTTGCCGCTGGAAATGCTTTCAACGCCACGGCCAGGTTGGGAAACTTCTCGGTCCAATCCTTGCCATTGCGGCTCCAAAAGCGCGCCTTGCCGCGGTTCAAATGACACACCATCCGATAGCCGTCAAACTTCAATTCGTGCAGCCACTCGTCACCAGACGGAGCCTCACGAACCAATGTGGCCAGTTGCGGCGCGACAAATTCCGGCATAGCGGTTTTACGCGCGCCGCGAATCTTCTTGATTTTGCTGACTGTCAGGCTCAACTAGCCTCCCCCGAATGCGCCCGTGTTTTGCTGGGACCGCGGGCGGCTCGCCCGCAAATGAGCGCGAAGGGCGAAAAACCTCGCACCTGGCGGCGCGTTTGCGGGCGAGACGCCCGCGGTCCCAGCAATCACCTGATTTCTACCCAGCGGTCCAGGTCCAGCCATCGTCGCTTCGAGGCGTCGTAAATCTCAATGCGATAGATGGGATGAATTTCCCAAATTGAACGGCGCTCTGGCGAGTGGCGCTCGACTACCTTGCTGCCAACAAAGACGCAGGGCTGGTGGCTGGCGTCATAAAATAACTGGCCAGTCAATCGCAACCTAAGCGGACTGGAACCGCTGGTTCGGTTTTCAACTATGCGCTGCTTTAACAATCCCGGCAGCAAAGCTTCGATCTCCGGCTTTTGTCCGTCATGAAATCTGCTCCAAACTTCGGGCCGGTAATGTGGACTAATTTCCGCGGTAATAGTCGTACATTCATCTGTCTTTGGATCAGTATCCGGACTGAGCGCGATGTGAATATCGTTCCAGTCGAGTTCCGGGTTGTCGCAATCGACTGCTTCACCTCGGGCCGATCTACCATCGGAAAGCTTGCTGTATTTGGTGTTCGCATAGTTAGCATTGAAGACGTAAGCCTCTAACGACACCAGGCTGCCTTCACCGATTGTTTTTCCGCGAACTTTGATTAGATTTCGCAAAAGCGTTCGGTCGCCGGGATATTTACCCTGTAACACAATCTTGCTGGTTTCGATCTGCTTTGCACTTGCTTGCTGAAGTCGCGTGAAGTCAGTGAAGTTCAGCGGAACCGGTGTGCCCTTTGCGGTGAAGTTATTCTTCGCTGCATTTTGCGCGTAGTGATAAATGTTGCCGTCTGCTTTTCCGGTGGCGGGACAACCCCGATCGATCTCGTGCTGCTCGGCGATGCGCGCGAAAGGAAGGTCGACCAGCTCAGTTTCGAACTTCTTTGCCGGCTCCTGCTGGGCCAAAGCAATGCCAAAAAAAATAACCGACACGAATAGGCCAAGCGCTAGTAGTTTTAATACCTGATTCATCTTCTATTTCTCGTTTGTTCTCAAGCAATGGCTAGTCCGCGACAGCGGACGAATGACAGTAGCCCAGCAGTTCACTGCTGGGATTAGCGGATCATCCGACGTTAGTCCGTGAAACGGACGACTGACAAATCACAGGTTATCGATAGATTCAGTAGTCCGTTTCACGGACTTCCTGAAAAGATCACTTTTTTCCCTGCGATGAATCGCTGGGCTACTGTCATTCGTCCACTAGCGCGGACTAGTCCCTCGATCTGTCTGAATTCCAACCTTAATCATAACCATGCGCTTTGGCGCCCCACGCCAGTGTAAACAACAGTGAACCCAATACCGCAACGATTACTAAGCCCTCAAAAGCAACATCCCAGCCATAGTGCTGCACCAGCGCGCCGAGTCCCCAGCCCGAAAGCACCGTGCTCGCGTAGCCAAATATGCTGGTGAGCCCGATTGCGGTGGCGGCCGCTTTCTTAGTAGCCAGATTCGCGGCGGCAACCGCCAGCAAACATTGCGGACCGTAGATGAAAAAGCCGGCAGCGCCAAGTAAAGCTGCCGTTGCCAGTTCTGATTGTCCAGGAATTCTCCAAAACAAAAAAATCGAAGCCCCCGCAAGAATCATATAGATCAAACACACTCGAACTGCGCGGCCGCCGAAATACTTATCCGTTAGCCAACCGCCTATGAGGGCGCCGATCAAACCAAAGAATTCAAAGCCGGCGACCATCCAGCCCGCATGCGTGATCTTGATGTGCTTGGACTGAGTCAGTAGCGTTGGTCCCCAATCGAGAACGGCATAACGAATGATGTAAACGAAGAAATTTGCGAAAGACACAATCCAGATGTACTTGTTGCGAAAGACGTGCTCATAAATAAATAACCTGAACTCCCGGCTCGATTCATGCTTCGTGACTCCCGTTCCCTCCACCTCCGGCAAACCAACGCTGGGAGGCGTGTCCGGCAACGCAAACCAAAGAAACACGGCGCACGCCAGGGCGAGCGCGGCCGGGACAAAGAAGCAAAATCGCCAGTTGATTCCAACCAGATAACCGCAAATGATAACGATCAAGCCGCCGCCGAGAGGGTGCGACATGTTCCACAGGGAAAACTTGGTTGCGAGTTGCTTCGGAGAAAACCAGTTGGCCATCAAGCGTGCGCATGGCGGGAATCCCATCCCCTGAAACCAACCATTCAACGTCCAGATCAAACCCAGTGCGATCACGGTCGAGCTAAAACCAAACAGCACATTAAGTATGGCCGACATCGCCAGCCCGCTTACCATGAGCACGCGCGCGTTGGCGCGGTCGCCGAGAAAGCCGTTGGCGAACTTTGAAACACCGTAGAGCAAGCCGTGCATCGTGAGGAACAGACCAAGTTGAGTTTTCTGTATCCCAAGGCTGCTTTCCATTACCGGCATGGCGATGCTTAAGTTCTTGCGGACAAAGTAAAACGTCGCATAGCCGACGATCGAAGAAATCAGCACTCGCCTTTGCCAACGCCGGTATTCGCCGGCGATTTCCGCTGGGTCGGTTATTTTGAAGTCAGCAGCAGGCGTGGGTTGAAAAATGAAGGCGAGACGAGAAAACAAAGAAGTACTGATCCCGTTAGGCGTTTCTGGATTGACGTCCATGTGTTGATTAACTAATAACAAAGACAGAATCAATGCCTTTGGCAGCAGGCGATACTGTTTACTGGGACCGCGGGCGTCCCGCCCGCAAATGAGCGCAGCGCGAATAAATTTAGACTAAAACTTGCGCACCTTTCGGCGCGTTTGCGGGCGGGACGCCCGCGGTCCCAGCACTTCGCTTGACTCAATTCTACGAGGCGCCGAGATTAATCTGTTGCTGTAGAATTCAGCAAGAGCAAATGACCAACTCATCAGACCAATCCGAAATCGCCGCGGCCTACAACGATTGGGCCGAGACCTATGACGTTGTTCAGAACCAAACGCGCGATCTGGCGGCGAAAGTTCTGAGGCATGTCGACCTTAAACTCGACGGTCGAAAAATAGTCGAGGTGGGCTGTGGTACCGGTCGCAACACGACGTGGTTGGCAGAGCGTGCGGCAGAAATTGTGGGATTGGATTTTTCTGAAAAGATGCTCGGCCGGGCACGGTCTCGTGTAAACGATCCCCGGGTCCGTTTTGTTCAGCATGACGTTCGCATGACCTGGCCGCTCACGGATGCTTCGGCCCATGTCGTCATAGCAATGCTGATTTTGGAACATGTCGAGAACCTGGCGGCGGTATTTGCAGAAGCCGCGCGCGTCCTAAATACCGGCGGCCAATTATTTCTCTGCGAGTTGCACCCGATGCGCCAACTTACCGGAGGACAGGCGCAGTTTAGCAATAGCAAAACCGGCGCGCGTCAGCTGGTTAGTGCATTTCTGCATGACGTTTCGGACTACGTGAACACCGGGCTTGCTTCGGGATTTGAACTGGAGCAGATGGGCGAATGGCGCGATGATGAGGACGCAGCAAACAGTCAGCCCCGGTTATTATCGCTACTATTCGTTAAGCAGCCGGCGCCGTAAAAAGTGACTGGAGAAAATCTTTCGTGCCTTCGGGCCCGGTCAATTCCAACCAGAGCGGACCGTTCGCCGGCTCGAGTCGAAGCTGGAAGCGCAGGAAGGGACAACACTCGCGCTCAAACGTGATTAGTTGCGCCAATTCGGCGATCCAGTTTGCGCCGGAGGGAAAGCGATAAGCATAACCGTCGTCGAGTTCTTTTGTTTCCAACAAGGCTCCCTGAAAAGTGCTCAGCAGTTCAGCACGGCGTTGCTGAAATTCAGGATCCGTGAGACTGCACGCGATTGGTAGTTCCGTAGAAGTCATTGTCTATTCTCCAGCCTCAAACTGACCGGACAAAGATTCAACGTGACCCACGCAAAATCAGAACTGGGAGCGTTAGCGACCAGCCAAAAGCGCAACTGACGAAGAAGTGCAAACCAGGCCGTTTCAACACAAACTTTTTGAATTGAATGCTCGGCTGGTCGCTACCTCTCCCAGTTCTGATTTTGTCCAACCAACGCCCGCCGAGTGCTAGCCTGACATCCAACTAAATCAGTACCCCCTACTTCAACGCCGCCACGCGACTATGGTACGATTTGCGCATCCGGATAACTAAATAACCCCCGGTAATCTGGTTGAATTCAACTACGGCGGTAGAAACGGAAAGCTATTCGACAACCTGACGGTTGCAAACGCGAAGTGACTGGCGGGCTGGTTGAGCCGCTTAAGTGACAATCAAATCAGGGATGCGTTTCGCGCCGCGAATTACACCACGGAAGAAGTAGAGATGCTGACAGGGGCGGTGCGTTCACGTCAAGGTCACAACAGAAGCCGAAAAGGAGACTATCTGGAGATTCTCCTTTTGACGGTCTCTAATGTAGCTAGCGGCCTCGGCTAAGTAATCTTGTTCGAGGTCTGGTGGGTTAGCCTCCAACGCCATTACAAGCCCCGCCGCAAGCATCAAGATCGCAGTATACCGATCCTCTTTGTCTTTAAGGACCCTCTTGACTGGTGCGAGTAAGCGCCGAGTCACTGCCGTAGCCCGATTCCAATGAGCACCAAGGTTGTCCTCAACATGCCACTTTAGTCCGTACTCGGTGCCTTTATCACCGCGTATCAAGTAAATCGCGCCCTTTTCGTCCCGGTGAATAATCTTGACGATCTCAACATTACTCGAGTCCTTACCACCTGCCTGATAGTCCATCCATTTCAAAGTGAGGACATGAGTCGGCAGTTCCTTAGCTGGTGTGATTGGGGTCATCGTTGCCATGAGTGGCTCTCCTTCTCGGTGTGAGTAGCGCCGTGTGAGTACTACGAAGGGTTAAGGATTGCGCTATGAGTACGCGCGGAGACTAGTACAGAAACGAGGATTCGACAAGTATTTCGCTGGCCGCCGTTCAGCGTTCACAGTTCATGCGCTGTCGAACCTAAAAACAAGACCGGCGCGGATTCAACCATGCCGGTCTTTTTTTTTGTAGGACAGGCATTCCTGCCTGTCCTTTTCTTTTGAGAAGCGCCGCTTTGGTAACCACCGGACCGGCAGGAATGCCTGTCCTACTCGGGCGCTTCCTCAACTTCCCCGTCAGCACCGGCAGCAACCAATGGCTCGCGCACTGGAGGCGCCGTAATTTCATGGCCACCCACGATGTCGGGAAAATCATCAAGGTCGCGATCACGAGCCTGATCGATTGACTCGTCGCGCGCGATCTCGACGTTGCGGTAATACTCCATGCCCGTGCCGGCTGGAATCAACCGCCCCATGATCACGTTCTCTTTCAACCCGCGCAGGTAATCGATGCGTCCGGAAATGGCCGCTTCGGTCAGCACGCGAGTAGTCTCCTGGAACGAGGCTGCGGAGATGAACGAGTCGGTTGACAGTGATGCCTTGGTGATACCGAGCAACAGCGGCTCGGCCTGCGAAACTTCCCCGCCGTCGTTGTTCACTCTTTCGTTTTCGTCAGTAAAGCGGAAACGGTCGACCTGCTCTTCCAGCAGGAAGTCTGTATCGCCAACTTCCTTGATTTTCACCCAGCGCAACATCTGGCGGACAATCACTTCGATGTGCTTGTCGTTGATGTTCACGCCCTGCAGGCGGTAAACCTCCTGAATCTCGTTGACGAGATACTCCTGCAAGCGCTGCATACCGAGTACGCGCAGAATGTCGTGCGGATTCAGCGGGCCATCCATCAATGCTTCGCCGGCGCGTACGCGATCGCCTTCCTGCACGTTGATGTGTGTGCCGCGCGGAATGTCATAATCCCGCTCCTCAGCGTCGTCGCCGGTGACAATCAACTTACGTTTGCCCTTGGAGATCTCACCCAGCTTAACGACACCATCGATTTCAGACATGATGGCCGTTTCGGCGGGCCGGCGAGCTTCAAACAACTCCACTACGCGCGGCAGACCGCCCGTGATGTCCTTGGTCTTGGTTGTTTCACGCGGAATCTTGGCAATGATGTCGCCGGGTTCCACGTCTTCGGCATCCACCACCATCAGGTTCGCGCGCACCGGCATCTGGTAAGTCTTCAGCATCTTGTTGCCGGCGCTGCGGATTTCCAGACGTGGCTGCTTCTTCTCGTCGGGCGAGTCTTTAACAACCATGCGCGACTGGCCGGTAACTTCATCGACCTCTTCGTCGAAGGTCACGCCTTCTTTCAAGTCCTGATACTTAACGTGGCCGGCGACTTCGGTAAGAATCGCGAACGTAAACGGATCCCAGGTTGCCAACAGTTGATCCTGAGTCACGCGTTCGCCGTCCTCAACCAGAATGTGCGCGCCGTAAACAATCTGATAACGCGCCGCTTCGCGACCGCGGTCGTCGATAATTGTCAGCGACCCGTTGCGATTCATAGCGATGCGCTCGCTCTTGCGGCTTTTTACGGTCTGGAGGTCCAAATACTTTATTGTTCCATCCTGACGAGCTTCGTGTTTCGAAGACTCTTCCAAACGCGCCGTACCGCCGATGTGGAAGGTGCGCATCGTGAGCTGCGTGCCGGGTTCGCCGATCGACTGTGCGGCAATCACTCCCACCGCCTCGCCAATTTCTACCGGCCGTCCGGTTGCGAGGTTGCGACCGTAACACTTGATGCAGCAACCGCGACGCGATTCGCAGGTCAACACCGAACGAATACGCACGCGCTGCACGCCGGAGCGTTGAATCTCCGACGAAAGGTCTTCGTCAATCTCCTGATTAGACTCAACGATCACACGGCCTTCAACCGGGTCAATAACGTCTTCCAACGCGATCCGGCCGACGATACGATCGCGCAACGACTCGATCTCCTCGCCGCCTTCAATAATGGCGCTAGCGGAGATACCGCGCAGGGTGCCGCAGTCCGGTTCGCTGATAATCACGTCCTGAGCAACGTCGACAAGCCGGCGCGTCAGGTAACCTGAATCCGCGGTCTTCAACGCAGTATCAGCCAGGCCCTTGCGCGCGCCGTGCGTGGAAATGAAGTACTGCAACACGTCCAGGCCTTCGCGGAAGTTTGCCTTGATTGGCGTCTCGATGATTTCGCCCGAGGGCTTGGCCATCAAGCCGCGCATACCGGCCAGCTGCCGAATCTGCTGAGCGCTGCCTCGCGCTCCGGAATCGCTCATGACGAGAATTGGATTTAGCTCGCCTGAGGATTTCTCGCGCTCGTCCATCGCCTTGAACATTTCCTTGGCGACCTTGTCAGTCACTTCAGACCAGATGGCGATGACCTTGTTGTAGCGTTCACCGGAAGTGATTACGCCGTCGAGGTATTGTTGCTCAACTGCGATGACGTCCTTCTCGGCCTTATCAACCAGCGGCTTCTTCGCGTCCGGCGTAACCAGATCGTCGATGCCGATGGAGATACCCGCCTTGGTCGCATAAAGGAACCCGAGGTTCTTCAAATCGTCAAGCATCTTCACCGTCATCTCATGACCAAGACGAATGTGTGAATAGTTGACCAGCGACTGCAGACCTTTTTTCTTCAATGTGCCGTTGAAAAACGGCAAGCCCGGCGGGATCGAGTCGTTGAAGATGACCCGGCCAACCGTCGTATCGATTACACGGCGCACGTCTTCCTGCACGGCGGCGCGCAGAATGTCCTGCGGATCGTGTTCCTGCGTCAGGTCGATCAAATCTCCCTGGATGCGCAACTTGATTGGCGTCTGCGTTGTAACTTCCCGGGCATCGAGCGCCAGCAATACCTCTTCGAGCGACGCAAACACGCGGCCTTCGCCTTTCGCGCCGGCTTTGTCGCGCGTCAGGTAGTAAATACCGAGGACGATGTCCTGCGAAGGCACGGCAATAGGTTGACCACTTGCCGGACTGAGAATGTTATTGCTCGAAAGCATCAACACCGCCGCTTCGATCTGTGCTTCCGGAGAAAGCGGAATGTGTACGGCCATCTGGTCGCCGTCGAAATCGGCGTTGAAAGCGGTGCAGACGAGCGGGTGAATTTTGATCGCCTTGCCTTCAACCAGCACCGGCTCAAACGCCTGAATTCCCAGACGGTGCAGCGTTGGCGCGCGGTTAAGCAGCACCGGGTGCTCGCGAATTACCTCTTCAAGAATGTCCCAGACCACCGGCTCCTGACGCTCAACCATTTCGCGCGCCTGTTTGATGGTGGCCGCATGACCCTGTTTCTCGAGTTGGTTGTAGATAAATGGCTTGAACAGTTCGAGCGCCATCTTCTTCGGCAAGCCACACTGGTGCAGCTTCAACTCCGGACCAACGACAATGACGGACCGACCGGAATAATCAACTCGTTTGCCGAGTAGATTCTGACGGAACCTGCCCTGTTTGCCTTTGAGCGTTCCGCTAAGTGACTTCAGCGGGCGATTGTTGACGCCGCGTAATACGCGGCCACGACGGCCGTTATCAAACAAAGCGTCGACTGCTTCCTGGAGCATGCGCTTTTCGTTGCGCACGATCACTTCCGGCGCGCGCAACTCCATCAACTTCTTCAGACGGTTGTTGCGATTGATAACGCGACGATAGAGATCGTTGAGATCCGAAGTAGCAAAACGTCCGCCATCGAGCGGCACCAGCGGCCGCAACTCTGGTGGAATCACCGGGATGACGTCGAGAATCATCCACTCCGGACGATTGCCCGACTTCAGGAAACTCGTCGCCACCTTCAGCCGTTTCGAATACTTGAGTTTTTTCTGCTGCGAAGTCTCTTCGCGCATGCGCTTGCGCAACTCGATCGAGAGTTCCTCAACCTTCACCATTCCCAGCAACTCTTTGATCGCTTCCGCGCCCATCTTGGCAACAAAGGCGGCGGGATAATCACGCACGAGCTCGCGATAGCGCTCGTCTGTAAGCAGCTCGCGCTCTTTGATTCCGGGAACGTCGCCTGGATCGATAACGATATACGATTCGAAGTAGAGAACTTTTTCCAGCTCGCGCAAGGGAATGTCGAGCAGGTGGCCGATGCGCGAAGGCAGTCCCTTGAAGAACCAGACGTGCGAACAGGGGCTGGCCAGATCGATGTGCCCTAAACGCTCGCGGCGCACCTTAGCCTGCGTCACTTCCACGCCGCACTTGTCGCAGATCACGCCGCGGTGCTTCATGCGTTTGTACTTTCCGCAGAGGCATTCCCAATCCGCGACCGGTCCAAATATGCGCGCGCAGAAGAGTCCGTCACGCTCCGGCTTAAACGTGCGGTAGTTGATCGTCTCCGGCTTTGTCACCTCGCCATGCGACCATTGCCGGATTTTGTCCGGCGAAGCCAGCGAGATCCTAATTGCCTCAAAGTCAGGAGCTAATTGCGTCTTCTCTTGTTGAAATCGAAACATCTTTTCTCCGTTACCTTCTTAACCCAACACAACTGCCTCAAGGACTTTGGTCTTGGGTCTTTGGCCTTTGGAGTGTCACCGTGCTTGTGCGGCACCACGACAGAGACCTAAGCCCAAAGACCGAAGACCATGTTTCTATCCTTCAACAGCGCTCGTTACGAGCGCTTCGCCAACACCTTCTTCAGTGCCGTCCCCGTTGCCAGGCACCTTCTTGTTAATCAACTCCACATCCAAACAGAGCGACTGCAGCTCGCGCACCAGCACGTTGAATGATTCCGGCAGACCCGGATCAAAATCAGCCTCGCCTTTAACGATGGCTTCATAGATCTTGGATCGCCCGGCTACGTCGTCTGACTTCGCCGTCAGCAACTCCTGAAGAATGTGAGCGGCGCCATAAGCTTCCAGGGCCCAAACTTCCATTTCTCCGAAGCGCTGACCACCGAACTGCGCCTTACCACCGAGCGGCTGCTGCGTGATCAAGCTGTACGGCCCAATCGAACGAGCGTGAATTTTGTCGTCGACCAGGTGTGACAGCTTGAGCATGTAGATGTAGCCGACCGTAACTTTCTGCTCAAATGGATCACCGGAGAGTCCATCATAAAGAATCGCCTTGCCAGACTCATTGATGATTTCCGGAAGACCCAGCTCCGTCGCCCTGTCGCCGGCAAGTTTGAGCTTCTGCTTGATCTCAAGTTCAGTCGCGCCGTCAAAAACCGGGGTCGCAAAGTGAACTCCGAGAACGCGCGCCGCCCAACCGAGGTGTGTTTCCAGAATCTGACCGACGTTCATGCGCGAAGGCACGCCCAGCGGATTCAGAACGATTTCAACTGGAGTACCGTCCGGCAGATAAGGCATGTCCTCTTCCGGCAAGATGCGGGCAATAACACCCTTGTTGCCGTGACGTCCGGCCATCTTGTCGCCGACTGAAAGCTTGCGCTTCATAGCGATGAAGACCTTGACCATCTTGATCACGCCCGGTGCCAGCTCATCGCCCTGACGTAGCTTGGCAATCTTCTCTTCGTAAATATCCGAGAGAATTTTGATTTGGCGCTCGGTGCGATCCTCGTATTCCTTGATCTCGGCGCCCACATCCACACGCGTAGAAGCCATCTGCACTTTCCGCAGCACCTTCGCTTCAATGCCCTCGAGCATCTCGCGCGTAATCGATAGGCCCTTGGGAATTACAACTTCTCGATTAACGGTCAGGTCGGCGGAAAGCTTGCGGCCTTCGAGAAGTTCGCGAATGCGCTGGTCGCGCTGTTCACGAAGAATACGGGTCTCGTCCTCGAGGTCGCGTCGCAGGCGATCTTCTTCTTCCTGTTCGATGGCCAGCGAACGCTGATCCTTTTCCTGACCCTTGCGCGTGAACACCTGAACATCCACGACCGTGCCATCGATTCCCGGAGGCGAGACAAGCGAAGCGTCTTTTACGTCGCCTGCCTTTTCACCAAAGATGGCTCGCAAAAGCTTTTCTTCAGCGGTCAGCTGGGTTTCACCCTTCGGCGTCACTTTGCCAACCAAAATCGAACCGGGTTTGACCTGCGCGCCGATGCGAATGATGCCGCTCTCATCGAGATCGCGAAGCATGTTTTCGCCGACGTTCGGAATGTCACGCGTGATCTCTTCGGGGCCCAGTTTCGTGTCGCGGGCTTCGATTTCAAGTTCTTCAATGTGAATTGAAGTGTAGTAATCGTCCTTCACCAGACGCTCGGAAACGAGAATCGCGTCTTCGAAGTTGTAGCCGCGCCAGGGCATGAAGGCCACCAGCACGTTTCGGCCCAGGGCCAACTCGCCGCGATCAGTACAGGGACCGTCCGCGATTACCTGTCCTTTGGAGACGCGCTCGCCAACATGAACAATCGGACGCTGGTTAATACAAGTGTTCTGATTCGAACGCTTAAACTTGATCAGCGTGTAAATGTCCGCCGTCACCTCGCGTGAAATCGTGCCGTCAACGTTGTGATCGGCCTTGATGATCGCGCGTTCGGAGTCGACGTAGTCCACCACGCCATCGCGTTTCGCGGTCACCACCGCGCCCGAATCGCGCGCCGTAGTCTTCTCCATGCCGGTGCCGATGTATGGCGCCTCAGCGCGCAGCAAAGGGACAGACTGCCGCTGCATGTTCGAACCCATCAACGCGCGGTTGGCGTCGTCATTTTCGAGAAACGGAATCAACGAAGCGGCAACCGAAACGAGTTGCTTCGGCGACACGTCGACGTATTCAATGTCTTTACGCAGAGCCAGAATAAATTCGCCGGCTTTGCGGGCAGCATTGCGGTCGTTAATGATGTAACCCGTCTCGTCCAGGTGAATATTGGCCTGACCGACGACGTGCTTATCTTCTTCCCAGGCTGTCAGGTAAAAAGGCCACGGCTCATAGTCGGCTTTGCGAGCGCCGGCGCTGACCTTCTTATTAATCTTCTCGACCTCTTCAAGCGGCAGATGCTCGCCGTGCTTCAGCTTCGTATCACCGCCGTTAAGCACGCGAACGTATTCGAGGACCTTGCCGTCCGTAACCTTCCGGTAAGGAGCTTCGATGAAGCCAAACTCGTTGATGCGGGCAAAGCAAGAGAGACTGGAAATCAGCCCGATGTTTGGACCTTCAGGCGTTTCAATCGGACAAATGCGGCCATAGTGAGTCGGGTGAACGTCGCGGACTTCGAATCCGGCGCGCTCGCGCGACAAGCCGCCCGGTCCCAGCGCCGAGAGACGGCGTTTGTGAGTAATTTCCGAAAGCGGATTCGTTTGATCCATGAACTGCGAGAGCTGGCTGGAGCCAAAAAACTCACGCACCGCTGCAGTCACGGGCTTGGCGTTGATCAGGTCGCGCGGCATCGTGGTCTGCATTTCCTGGTGGATCGACATCTTCTCCTTGATCGCGCGTTCCATGCGCTCAAGACCGATGCGAAACTGATTTTCGAGGAGTTCGCCTACCGCGCGCACACGGCGGTTGCCGAGATGGTCGATATCGTCCGCCTGATACTCAGACGGGTTCTTACGCATCTTCAACACGTAAGAAACCACCTCGTAAAAATCTGTCGCTGAGAGCAGCGGGTCGTTTATGCGATCACGCTCCGGCTTACCCATCTTGATGTTGAACTTCAGACGTCCAACGCGCGAGAAGTCAAACTTGCGCGGATCGAAGAACATCGCTTCCAACAATTTGTAAGCGGTCTGGACGGTCGGTGGATCGCCGGGACGCATCTTGCGATAGATTTCCAGCAACGCATCCACCGGCTTGGTGATCACGTCTTTCTTCAGAGTCTGCGCCAGAATGGAACCGATATCGTCGCGCTCGGGGAAGAACACCGAGAAACTGTCGATGCCGCCTTCGACGATCTCCTGCAGTTTCGCCGGCGTGATTTCGTTATTGGCTTCGAGGATTACCTCGCCGCTCTCTTTGTTGACGATGTCCGAAAGCGCGTAGGCGCCTTCAAACTGCGAAGTCTCCATTTCAACTTCGCCGATGTTTGCCTTGCGCAGGCCTTCAAGGGCTGAGGTTGTAACCTTCTTGCCGGCGCGAACAATCGGATCGGGTCCGCGTCCCTTAATCTCAAAATCGACCTTCATGCCAACCAGGCTCGTCGGACCATGCTCCGGCACCTGGATCATCAGACGACCGTCTTCGACTCTAATCTCATCGGTTACGTAGAGCGCCCGCAGGATGTCTTCATCGGCAAACGAAGCGTTCTTCACCCTTTCTTCGAGGGCGGCATCGCTCTTCACGAGCTTGCCGTCAATTTCCTTGCCGAACCAGAGGCCCAGGGCGCGCAGGAAAATCGACGCCAGAAACTTGCGCTTGCCAACGCGAACGTAAAGCAGGTTCTTCTGGTCGTATTCAAATTCAACCCATGAACCGCGGTAGGGAATGATCTTGGCGATATAGATCGCGCCGCGCTTAAAGAAGACACCCGGCGAGCGATGCAACTGAGAAACGATTACGCGCTCGGTGCCGTTGATGATGAACGTGCCGTTATCCGTCATCAAAGGGATTTCACCGAAGAACACTTCTTCTTCTTTGATGTCACGAATCGAGAGCGCTTCGGTCTCCGGATCCTTATCGTAAACGGTCAGGCGGATTTTTACCTTCAGGGGAACGCTGTAACTCATCCCCCGTTCCTGACACTCCTGCTGATCGTGCTTATGCTTCAGACCGACTGGCTCACCGCAGTTTTCACAAAGCTGCGGGCGCACTGAGTTGAAGGTGCCGCACTTGTGACAAAGAGTTTCACCTGCCGCCAGCGGATTAACCTTGATAGTAGAACCGCAATGCTTACAATTCGCGCGCAGGTAGTTCAGGCCTTCGAGCCGTCCGCATTTGCACTGCCAGTTACCGATTTGATACTCGACGAAATCGAGCGTCGCAGTGCCGCGAAAATCGGAGATAGGGAACACCGACTGGAATACAGCCTGGAGTCCCGTGTTCTCGCGCTCTTCCGGCAGGAAATCCATCTGCAGAAAACGGTTGTACGACTCGCGTTGAATCTCGATTAGATTCGGGATTCGCACCGCTGTGGAGATCTTGGAAAAGTCGATGCGCTCAGGCGCTTGACTAGTGCGCTTTCCCAACCCTGTATTTACGGAATGAAGCAGATTTCCTTGCATGAGAGGTTCCTTATTAGAATTTTCTGAATGCGGGCTTCGGATTGCGGAATCCAAAAACCACAAGCGCGGTTTCAAATCCGCAGTCTGAAATCAACAATCCGCGTTGCCTAAAGACGCCAAGGCGCGGTCAGAGCGCAGAAAGCCCCGACCGCTTCGTCGTTAAAAAGCGGCTGATTTCTCGTCGATTTTTTTCGGAATAACGCCAGCGCCTCAATACTCTCTTAACTTAACCACCAAGTCTCCGAGTGTCAAGCCACCAAAGACAATCCAAAGTCTCGCGTCCAATGTCCAAAGTCCGCCGGGCGAACCAGACTCTGGACTTTAGACCTTGGACGTTGGACTTCGAATTATTTGACTTCGACAGTTGCGCCCGCGTCAGCAAGCTTCTGCCGCACAGTCTCGGCCTCTTCTTTCGAGACGCCTTCCTTCACCGGCTTTGGCGCCGCCTCGACAAGATCCTTGGCTTCTTTCAAACCAAGCGCCGTAACTTCGCGCACAACCTTGATCACATTGATCTTGTTGCCGCCAATGGCCTGCAGGATTACGTCGAATTCGGTCTTCTCTTCTGCCGGGGCCGCAGCTTCGCCGCCGCCACCTGCCGCCGGCGCTGCCACTGCTGCTGCCGCCGCGGAAACGCCGAAAGTCTCTTCCAGATCCTTCACAAGCTGTGAAGCCTCCAGAAGCGTCATGCTTTTCAAAAACTCAATTACATCTTCACGTGTTGCTGCCATGATTGCCTTTCTATCCTCCTCAAGGGTTCCTTTGTTGCTGTTGTTATGTTTCGCAGCAGAACCCACGGGACTCTTTCGAGTTGCTGCATCGCAACTGGAAAAATGTCGGAAGCGCCAAGTGCGATCTGACTTACCGCTGCGCTCGCTTTCCGCGTCCGGTCCACTGACTCATTTGAGATCTCAAATTTCAGACCTCAGATCTTAAAAACTAAGCGGTCTCTCCGCTCTTTTGATCACCAATCTGTTTGACCACGATTGCCAGGTTTCGCGGCACCGCTGACAACACGGTGACGAGCCTCTGTGCCTGCGCGTTGAGCAGGAACATGACTTTCGAGATCAATTCTTCCTTCGAAGGCAGGCTGGCAATCGCTTCGACATCCTTCAAAGCAACCACATTGCCTTCGACGATGCCCACCTTAAACTTGAAAATGTCCGGGTTTGCCTTAGTAAACTTGGCGATGGCCTTTGAAAGACCCACGGGATCTTCAGTGCTGAGCGCAACCGCGGTTACGCCTTTAAACTGATCCAGGGCCTTTTCCAACGCTGTGCCTTCCGCAGCCTTGCGGGCAAGAGTGTTCTTCACTACCCCGTAGCTGACTCCCGCTTCACGCAATTGATTGCGGAGTTCCTGATCCTTCGGCACGGTCATGCCCTGGAATCCAACCAGCATTGCGGCTTTCGCGTTCTTAAACTGCTCTGTGAGAGCTTCCAAATCTTTTTGTTTCTGTGCCTTCGTTTTCATCTATCTAGCTCCTCACCGATTTGAAGCCTATTTGACATACGCCGCTTCATCGATCAACACGCCCGGACTCATCGTGGACGCCAAATTAACTTTCTTCACATACCTGCCTTTGGCGGTCGACGGCTTCGCCTTGACCACAGCCTCGAGCAGCGAGCGAGTATTGTCTCGAAGTTTGTCAGCTTCAAATGAAACCTTGCCGACCGGCACGTGAATGACGCCCGTCTTATCGACACGATACTCAACTTTGCCGGCCTTGGTCTCCCTAACCGCCGTCTTGACGTCGAACGTCACGGTACCGGTTTTAGGGTTGGGCATGAGACCTCTGGGCCCAAGCACCTTTCCCAGTCCGCCGACTAGTCGCATCATGTCGGGAGTAGAGACAACGGCATCAAACTCAAGCCAGCCGCCCTTGATCTTTTCGACCATGTCTTCACCGCCGACAAAATCGGCGCCTGCCTCTTCGGCTTCCTTGATCTTGTCGCCCTGAGCGATCACGAGAACGGTCTTAGACTTGCCGAGACCGTGTGGAAGCACGATAGTGCCGCGCACCAGCTGATCGGCCTTCCGGGGATCGACACCCAGCCAGACAGTTAACTCGACTGTTTCGTCAAACTTGGCGAAAGCAATCTCTTTAACCTTAGCGACCGCCTCTTCGAGGTTGTACTTCCTCCCAACCTCGATCTTCTCCGCCGCCGAATTGTATTTCTTTCCGTGCTTTTTCATCTCTTACCTCCGAGGTTCATGCGAAGACTTGCGGATTTCGGATTGCGGATTTCGAATTTGATCGAACTCGCGACCGTCCTCTACAACTCTCCTCCCTCTCTAAGGCGAACCGGAAATCGGAAAACAAAATCCGAAATTCGCAATCCGAAATTTACTCTATCGTCAGCCCCATCTGCCGGGCCGTTCCGGAGATGGTCTTTATCGCCGAGGCCAAACTCGTCGTGTTCAAATCCTGAATCTTGGTCTTGGCAATTTCTTCAATCTTGGCCTTTGAAATCGTGCCCACCTTTTCACGGTTAGGCTTGCCCGAGCCTTTTGAGATGCCAGCCGCCTTCTTCAGCAAATCCGCCGCCGGGGGTGTCTTCGTTTCAAACGTGAACGAGCGATCGGCATAAACGGTGATGACCACCGGAATCTTCAGATCCGGATCCATCTGCGCGGTCTTGGCGTTAAAGGCCTTGCAGAATTCCATGATGTTGACGCCGTGCTGACCGAGCGCCGGACCAATCGGCGGCGCCGGGTTGGCCTTCCCCGCGGGAACCTGCAGCTTTATGTAACCTGTAATTTTCTTTGCCATTGTTTCATCAGTGATGAGTAATGAGTGATGAGTAATGAGCCATTCCCTGACTCATCACTCATTACTCATCACTCATGACTTACTCCTCATTCTTCTTCCGCGAACGTCACTTTCTCAACGTCCAGGAAGTTCAACTCCACTGGAGTCGATCTTCCGAAGATGGTGACCGTCACCTTTAATGTAGACTTATCTTCGTTAACTTCTTCAACCTTGCCGGTAAAACTCTGAAACGGTCCCGACTTGATTCGCACCGTCTCGCCAGCCGCGTAAGAAAACTTCGGCTTCGGCTTTTCAGCAGCCTCAGTCACGTTGTGAACGATCTGATCCACTTCCTGCGGCGTCAAGGGCGTCGGGTTATGTCCACCCACAAAGCCGGTCACCTTCGGCGTAGACTTAATCATGTGAAAAACGTTGTCGGGGATATGGCCGCGCTCATCACACTCAATCTGCACCAGTACATATCCGGGATAGAACATGCGCGATGATTCAATCCGCTTGTTCCCTCGCATTTCGACGACCGTTTCAGTCGGCACCAACACTTCCGTGATCTCGTTCTGCAGATCAGTGTCGCGCACGCGAGCCTTGAGGCTGTCGCGAACTTTCTTTTCGTGACCGGAATAGGTATGAAGTATGAACCACTGCTGCATTAATATCGCTTCCTTGCCGCTCAGGCTGAACCGGTCAACCAGATCAGTAAATGGTTGAGTTGTAACAACAAAAATGCCCAAACTCGATCTACCAGAAACAAATAAACCGCGAAAAAGATGACTGCGATGAGGGTAATTATGGTCGTGTTCTTGACCTCTTTAACAGAAGGCCAGGACACGCGTCGCATTTCCGCGCGCACGTCGCGTAAGAACTGTGACATGCGACCGAGTGGTCCAACTCGTGGTCCGCTCAGCCCACGCTCTCGGCGCGCTCCCTTGCCCTCAGCGCCCTCGCCAAAGCGGGCGGTGCGCGGTGGGGGAAGAGACGCGTCTGGGTTTTCTATGTCATCCATGATATTGCCGACTTTGATTACTAGCCTTTTCTAAATAATTCGCTGGCAGGGGTACCAGGATTCGAACCCGGACTTTCGGTTTTGGAGACCGACGTGCTAACCGTTGACACTATACCCCTCCGTTAACCGAAGCCGGGACTCGGAGACACGGGAACACGGGGAGATTTCACCGCGTCTCCGCGTCGCCCCATCTCCGCGCCGGGCTCACTTCGTTTCTTTATGATCAGTGTGTTTGCGGCAACGGCTGCAGAACTTGCTAAACTCAAGCCGGTCAGGCGTGGTCTTCTTATTCTTGGTCGTTACGTAGTTTCGGCTCTTGCATGCACTACACTGAAGAACAATATTATCGCGTGGCATAACTTTAATTCCTGATCTTTGTACTTAGTACTTGGTTCTTTGTACTTAGTTCTTTGTACTTAGCTCTTGTACTTACCGTTTCGTCTGGGTCTCGGGTCCTTGGACTTTGGTCTTTGGACTTTAGGTCTTTGGTTCTTTAGTCTTTGGTTCTTCGCTCTTTGCTTTTTCTGAGATCTCAAATTTCAGATCTCAAATCTCAGAGTCAAAGGCCCAAGACCAAAGACCCAGAACCTAAATCCTATTCCACGATATCCGACACCGTGCCGGCTCCCACCGTGCGGCCGCCTTCACGTAT